>Ga0164294_10000072_pt1 | contig 95129 bp, 94 predicted proteins | sample GEODES005metaG_FD_111479 | JGI IMG/M metagenome (GOLD analysis project Ga0164294, IMG submission 111479) | Oligotrophic lake water microbial communities from Sparkling Lake, Wisconsin, USA - GEODES005 metaG | ecosystem: Environmental > Aquatic > Freshwater > Lake | place: USA: Sparkling Lake... | reverse complement strand
AGTTTTATGCTTTTTATTGGCGAACTCTGCTTCAGCAAATGTGAGCTGTGTCATGGTGAACTCCTTGTGCGTCACTATTGGATATAGTCGCACAAAATCTCGATTAATTCAGACTAGCCCTAGTTCATAGCCATCTTTATATCGATTCATTGTGTTTGTATGGTATAGCACTGGAAATTTTTCCAAATCAATATTGCCTTGACTAAGGTGTGGGGGAATACGTTTAACGGAAATCTCCAACCCATCTTTACCAGGCTCCACCAATACTTTACCAATGTTTTTTAATTTGACGTGTGCAATGAGAAGATCATTGTTTTTATCATATTCCATGATTTCCGAATCGACGTTAAGTTGGATGTTGCTTGCCGTAGTTTCTGTGATATTGAACTGATGCCAAGCCCACCAGCCTCCAACTAATATTGCGCCAATCGAGCATATTTTTAAGAAAAAATCGGCTCCAGTTTTCCAAGACTCAAAGCTTAAAAGTACTTCTTTGACCTTTTTTAAAATCATTTTTTCTTAAATCCTTTAGCTATAAACAGTCCTAGGACAACATCATTTACCCTAAATGCTTAATCAACTTATAGCTCATATTCAGAGCCGTATGGTTTTATACCATACCCTTAAATCCCTTTCAGTTCGAAGACATCTGCGCCCAGCCTTCTCCTGATAAAACTGATCAATCGCATCCTTCACCGATCGCCCGCCATCCACCCCAATTCCGCATACCAGTTCACAAACTTAATTATTTAAGTTTAACAATGGCTTATTTTTTACCAATCACTGCTAAACGGCCTATCACTGTCATCATTTAGTCATGGTCTTGTCACTTGTTCGCCCTAGGATCGTGTTGTTTTTTCATCCGACATGATCAATTTTGATTCAATTTTTGGGGGTAGTAGATAGATATGGACAAGTTTTCAAGACGGAAATTTATCGGTGCCACCTCGGGGCTGGTCGGACTCAGCATGCTGCCTCTCGGCATTCGTCGCGCACTGGCGGCAACCCCCGCAGGCGGTTCACTCTCTGCGGTCAAGCACGTCGTGGTCCTGATGCAGGAAAACCGCTCGTTTGACCATTACTTTGGCACGCTCAAAGGCGTACGTGGCTTTTCGGATCGCACACCGTTTATCCAGACCAATGGCAATACCATTTTTCAGCAGCCCAATGGCTCCGGCATCACCCTGCCATTTCATGCCGACACCACGACCACCAGCGCGCAGTGTCTGGCCGATCTGGATCACTCATGGACCGGCACGCATAACGCACGCAACGGCGGCAAATGGAATGGCTGGATCAGCGCCAAAGGCGCATTCACCATGGCGCAATTCACCCGCAATGACATTCCCTTTCATTACGCTTTAGCCGATGCCTTTACCATCTGTGATAATTATCACTGTTCACTGCTCGGCCCCACCAATCCCAATCGCCTGTATCACATGACCGGCATGATTGATCCCAATGGCACGGGCGGCGGTCCTGTCACCAACAATAATGAACCCGGCTTCAGCTGGATCACCTACCCTGAGCAATTGCAGAATGCAGGCGTGACCTGGAAGGTCTATCAGAATACCGCCGATAACTATGACGATAACGCATTGGCATGGTTTAACAATTTCCGCAATGCCGCACCCGGTAGCGCGCTGTATGTCAACGGCATGTCATCCGTGCCGAGCCTGCCGGGCGGTACGACCGTGAGCAATATTGCCGCCGCCATCAAGAATGATGTTTTAAATGGCACACTGCCCCAAGTCTCGTGGATCGTAGGACCTGCATCCTCGACCGAGCATCCGGACTATGAGCCAGCGGCTGGTGCCGACATGATCAATCAGGTCCTTATGGCGCTGACCGCTGACCCGTCGGTGTGGGCCTCGACCGTGTTTATTCTCAACTATGATGAGAACGACGGCTTCTTTGACCACATGATCCCGCCAGCACCACCATCAGGTACCGCCAATGAGTTCGTCGGTGGCCTGCCGATCGGCTTGGGGCCACGTGTACCGGCGATCATTGCCTCGCCGTGGAGCACGGGTGGTAATGTCTGCTCGCAAATCTTTGACCATACCTCGGTGCTGCGCTTTATCGAGACGTGGACCGGCGTGCAGGCCACCAATATCTCGGCATGGCGACGTCAGCTCTGCGGTGATCTGACCTCTGCGCTTAATTTCACCAGCAGCAGCGTCAGCGTCCCTGCCATGCCTAATACCGCCACTGCACTCACCACAGCCAACACCGAGTGCAAGAGCCTGCCTGCGGCGACTGTCCCCACCAATGGCAGCATGCCGGTACAGGAAAGCGGGACCAAGCCTGCCATGCCGCTGCCTTATCAGCCCAATGCCACCAGCTATATCGTGCAGTCCACCCAGAAGTTCTGGATCGTGATGACCAATACCGGTACCCAGTCCGCGCACTTCCAGATCGCGCCGAATGCCTATCGCTCAGACTCGCCGTATGACTACGATGTGCCGTCCAATGGCAGCGTCTCAGATTACTTCAGCGTGCAGACCTATGGCGGTGGTTTATATGATCTGTCGTGCTACAGCACCAACGGCTTCCTGCGCCGCTTCAAGGGCAATATCCATACGGCGGGCAGTGGGGTTGAGGTGGTGTCGTCGTATAATCTGGCGACCGCAGGTCAGGCCCAGTTGATCCTGTCGATGACCAACAATACCTCGGCTGCCGTAACCTTTACCGTGACCTCGAATGCCTATCGCAGTGATGGTCCATGGACCTACACCGTCGCGGCAGGGGCCACCGTCACCGACTACTGGAATGTCCAGCTCTATACCAACTGCTGGTACGATTTCACAGCGACGGTCAGCAATGATGCGCTGTTCCTGCGGCGCTTTGCGGGGCATGTCGAGGTCGGACAGATCACGACGACGGGCTAAGTCGTCATCGGCGCTTCGTAGTGGCTTTGTCGCCACCTCATATCACTGACCCATCACGGTACGTACACTGGTGCGTACCGTGCGCCGTATCCCATCACGAGATCAGTTCACCATGTCCCCAAAACATCCGTCAGCGCTGACAGCCTATCTCTATCGATACCGCTACCATGGACTTGCGATGGCCCTCATCGTCGCACTGATTATGCTCGTCGCTTACTTTCAACCGCCCACACCGTCGATCAGCGCAATCACTGCGACCGCCACAACCACCGCACCGCCACCAACTCCCCCACAGATCATCCCCGTACCGCCACAGATGACGGCATCCGAGCACGATCTGGCAGAAGCGCGCGCCAATAATCAAGCACCGCTTCCAGCATCCACACTGACCGAACCAACTCCGCAGATCACGGAGCCCGATGCCTCACATGCGCAAGCGCAATATACGGCAGACGTACAAAACCAGTTCTCGCATACTGCTTCATTCAAGGTCATCACCGACAGCGACTCCCCAGCACAGCCATCGCGGGTCGTGATCGGTTTTGACCTCAATCGGGACGGCGAACTGCAGGGTAAATCCGTGATTCAGCCTTCATCCGATCCCGAGCGTGACCGCGATGCGCTGAATATGCTCAATCGTACCGGCTTTGCGCCATTTCCCCGAGTTGCTTGGTCCGGTGAAACAACGCATCATTTTGTCATCACGCTCGAGTCCACTGCGCCCTGAATCCGTAGGATAGAAGGACGATGGCAAAAGATTTCAATCCCGTAAAAACGATGCAACCGGAAGGGCATATGCCTTTCCGGTTGCATTGGTCCACCGAAATTAGCGCAGGTGTCAGCACATTCAGTGCGCTCCCACTGTCTCCTGATAGAAGTGGTCAATCGCATCGACCATCTGTGACAGGCCCGGCTGCTCAAGCGGATAGTGACCGGCATTCTCCAGCATCACGGTCTGGACCGGGACCTGATGAATCCGGGAGAGGAACGGCTCACTCAAGGCGATCGGCGTCCAGTGATCCTTAGCAGGCTGCGTCAGCAGGATCGGGCAGACATTGAAGTCCTCAGGCGCGAGATCTGGCGAATAATGCAGATAAGAGTTGAGGAACGCGATAGACACTGAGTTACCCGCTGAAGTCTTGTCGTTCAGAAAGGTACGCAGGGCATCGACATCATTGACCAGTGCACTCATCTTGCTGACCCAGCGCATCGGGAGGCGCATGACGCGTAGAGGTGTCTGCGCTGTCACATGTGCCATCGGACCACCGACCCGGCTCATAAACAGATTACTCGCCACATTATCCCTTACCATCTGACTACTGGTATCGAGGAAGGTCATGCCGACGATGGCTTTGACTTTTTTGCTCTTGGCGGCGACATGGTAGGTCAGCATGCCGCCTGCGCTTAGGCCATAGAGCACGATAGGGCGATTGTCTCGTGCCAGCTCTGCATCGATCAGATCGCTACCGGCCTGTACCCAGTCGTCGTAGGTGATGGTGGCACCTTTGGCGACCTCGGTCACGCCATAGCCCGGCATGTCTACGGCGATGGTCTCATAGCCACGCAGCGCTAATGGATGCCCCAGAATCATCGACATCTGACGGCCATTGGTGCCGACCCCGTGGAAGAGGATGACTTTGACTTTTGCTTGCGGGTTACGATAGGTGTCGAGGTGGATGTTGTTGCCATGCCATGCCCATGACTCCTCGACCGGCAGTTGATCAGCAGGGATATGGAACTCCGGTGACAGGAAGGCTTCGATCTGTTGCCAGGCAGCTTGATTTGCATAAGTCATGGTCGTTTTTCCGGTTAAACCGTTTCCTGTGGCAGGGGTTGAGGACGTTACTGTCATCGGCTGATCTGTCGGATCAGCCGCAAACGCAGGCATCGCCACACTGCTCATGAGGGTGACCAGACCCAGTGTCTTTGCCAGCTTGCCGAGCGCCGCAGCAAACGTTGTATCACTAAAACCAAACATCCGCTACTCCTGTGACATACGGGTGACAGGCATATCTTAATTCTCCCGTGGGCCCGTCACCATGCGCAGTCGGGCCATCGACTTTAGTATTTGGGCCAGATTATAGTGTGATCATCTGCGCTGCCCAGAGACGCCCATGCTCGCCTTCTCAGACTATCTCCGCGCGCCCTCCAGCATTCAGCTACTGCTGGACTTGGGCGAACGTCTGCATCTGTCGCATGCACGTCTCTTAAGCGGCACGGGTCTGACCCTGACCCGCATCCATGATGTCAATGGGGTAGTGACGCCACAGGAGGAGCTGGGCGTGATCGCCAATCTGATCCAGCACACAGCCGATCCCGCAGGGCTCGGCCTTGTGGTGGGCCAGCAACATCAGCTGACGGCTTACGGCATATTGGGCTATGGCATGCTGAGCAGTCGCAGCCTGCTGGATGCCATGCAGTTGACTCGGCGTTTTATGGCGCTGACCTATACGTTTGTGAAGATCCGCATGCGCGAGACGCAGGCGCGGGGGGTGATTCACTTTGAGGTGCCGGCGGGGCTTGCGCCTGCCCTGGAGCGCTTTGTACTCGAACGCGCCATGGCGGCGACGGCACGCGTGATCAGTGATATGACCGATGCGGCCTTCGTGCTGGATGGCTTTCACTTGGCCTATCCGTCACCGCGACATCCAGCGCATGCGCTGCCTGTAGAGGTGATGCAGGCGCCGATCCAGTTTGGTCAGGCGGACCATGTCATGATCTTTAATCCTGCACAGCTCACGCGTCTGCTACCGCATGCCAATCCCGTCACCGCCGCCATGTGCGAGCGGCTCTGTACCGAGCTGATCGGGCAGCGGCGCACGACCTTGACCACGGCGATGGTGGTGCGCGACTTCCTGCAGGCGGCACCCAAAGGCAGTCTGCTCTCGGTCAGCGATGTGGCGATGCGCCTGCATATCAGCGAGCGGACGCTGAAGCGCAAGCTACAGGGTGAGGGGACCTCCTTTAGTCTGCTACAGACCGAGGTCTTGCGGCAGCGGGCGGATCAGCTACTGGCAGGCCCGATGAGTCTGTCTGAGATTGCGGAGGAGTTGGGTTTTGCAGATCTGTCGACCTTCTCGCAGGCGTATAAACGCTGGACGGGGGTGGCGCCGAGTGTGGGGCGGAGTGACATGCAGAAGGGCTAACAGAAACAGAGAAAAATACGTTTTTTCATAATAACGTGGTGCGGTGGTAGGCGATCTGCGATTCATTCGTTAGATCTGCCTTGTGCTTGCATGCCACTGCCTTTGAACCCATCAGTAGCAATATCACCCCCTCAGAGATCCATACATAAACCATGCTAATCATCGATCCATTCAAGCAAAAAAAGAGCAGTTGCGACAGCAATATCAAAGTCGGGAACCATCTGGAATCTGCCAGCTTGAATCGAATAATGACCATCACACTGAGTATCGCAAGCAGCAAGACAAGCACAGCGATCTTGTCAAATCCTTGAATATTCATCAGGGCTGCGGCAACAAGTACGCCTCCAAAATTAATCGCACTGCCGCGTGATATAAACAGATGACGACCTGTCGAGGCATCAAAGGTCATCAGAACTATTGCCAGCAAAACTGCTAAACCGCCGCAAATTGTTCCTAATATCGTACCTGCCGCAACCCAATATCCACCTACACCCATCTGAAAAGCGGCTAAAAGCATCACCCCGGAACAGACTAATCCCAGGGAGATCACGCCATTGATGACCATCATTAGATCAAAGTGTCTCATTCGCCACCTCACATCAGATTACATCAATGCTATTTCGGACACACTGTTTTGACAGGCTGGCCGTCTTTATCGGAACATCTCAACCAATACCAATAACGTACCTGTCAGAAACAACCCCATCTCAAGTCCATTCACCGGCTGGCCTTTGTTGAAGCTACCCGGTAGCCACAGCAGCGGAAAATAACCCGTGCGCCGCACATTGATCACGAGCGACACCAGACACAGTAAGAGACCGATAACGATATACATACAGGATGCTCCGTAGGCGGTGTATGTGCCTTGCTTTTAAGCCATTAATATCGGTATACACCCTGATCACGCTGACCGCAACCTCGCTCGATACCGCTTATGGACAACCTCATCACCAATCCTTACCTGAACGTCGCCATCCGTAGCCTTGCGGTCTACCTCTTCATGCTCGTCGCCATCCGGCTGTCAGGCAAGAAAGAACTCTCACAGCTCAACACCTCGGACGTCGTGCTGATTCTGCTGATCAGCAACGCCGTGCAAAACGCCATGGTCGGGCAAAACACCAGCCTCTCCGGTGGCATAGTCGCAGCAGCCATGCTCTTCCTCGCCAACTACACCATCAAAAAACTCATGGCCCGCAGCAAGCCCCTACACGACCTGATCGCCTCCAAGCCCGAAGTGCTGATCCGCCACGGCGTACTGTTTCCCGAGCAACTTAAACACCTCGACATCACACAAGACGAACTCGAAGAAGCCATGCGCGAACACGGCGTCGATCAGATCACCGACGTCCGCCTCGCCATGCTCGAGATGGACGGCAATATCAGCATCATCACAGGCAATGACACCGAGCACCTGCAGTCACGCCAAATCCCATTTCGCCATCGCCGACCACGCAAGGCGCCAACTGGCGGGCATGCCTGATAAGAGAAATCAGACAGGTCAGGATTTTTTTTGGCGTACCGTGACTTTGAGGCCCACAGGCTTATCCGCGATCCATGTAGCAAATTTTGCTAATTCAGGATGGGTCGCCAGTGACTCGACCGTGTTGTACTGCTGCATCAGCGTGACATTGTCGAGGACAGCATGCACCTGTGCATGACAGGGACGGCATAGCAGGGCGATGCGATGCTGCATCTCGTCCTTGCTAAAGAAACGCTGGGTGCGACGCTTATTGTGCCGTGACTGCGGGATCAGATGATGGCGGGTCAGGGGAAGCTGACTGCGATGGCAGAGATCACAACTGCGCTCGCTGGCACCCTGTTCTTCTTCTTTTTCCATCATGGCCTCTTGATCCTGCCTATCTCATCCTGCGTTGTTGCGATCAGTATGCCACTGACTGATCCGTTCATGATCGATCAGTACACCTTTAGTTGGTGCTCTGCACGGTTTTGTCCTTTAGGTTAATCTTATAGCCAACGCCATATCTGTCTTCAGGGGACGATCATGCCACATACAGCGAAGCCCTCATTGCTCGACGCTTTCTCCAAGCTGACCGAACTACCACTCAAACAATCTCTCAAGACCTCACTGCAGTCGCTGAAAGCGGGCGGCCTATCGCTGCATGCACTCATGCATAGCTCGACCTTTATCCGGCTCTGGCTCTTGCGCTATCCGCCCTATGTCGGGGCCAGTATCCGCACCACCCATGTTGATCTCGAGGGCCGCCTAATCCGGGTCGAGATGCCGCTGACGGCACTCAACAAAAACGCTGTCGGCACACAGTTTGGTGGCAGCCTGTATAGCATGGTTGATCCGCACTATATGGTGATCCTGCTGCATCACTTGGGCGATGATCATGTGGTGTGGGATCAGGCGGCCAACATCCGCTTTATCGCGCCGGGACGCCGGCGGGTGTGGGCGGAGATTAGCCTGACGCTGGATGAGATCGAGGAGATACGCCGCCTCGCCGCCGATCATATGCCAGTACATCGCACCTACACCGTACAGATCAAGGATCAGGCAAACAAGATCATCGCTGAGGTGGACAAAGTCCTGTATATCCGGCGCAAGAAAGGGCACTAACGCCGGATGTGATTCACCAAACGCTTTAGTTTATAGTGGTATTGACGATCGGATTCACGCTCTTCTCACCACAAAGCACGATCAAAAGATTGCTGACCAGCACCGCACGTCGGTCTGCATCCAGTGTCACGGTGCCTTTGCTCTCGAGTCGCTCAAGCGCCATCTCGACCATCCCCACCGCACCATCGACGATCTGCCGCCGCGCCGCAATCATGGCGGCAGCCTGCTGGCGCTGCAGCATGGCTTGGGCGATCTCAGGCGCATAGGCGAGGTGGCTGATGCGCGCTTCGGTCACGAGCACACCGGCACGTGCCAGGCGCTCATTCAGCTCGCGCTCAAGCTGCTGGTTAATCTGACCGGTGTTGTCGCGCAGAGTAGTATCCGCATGGTCGTCTTCGCTGTGGTCATAGGCATAAGAGGAGGCCAGCTTGCGCACGGCAGCTTCGGATTGAATCGTCACAAACGTACCAAAATCATCAACATCAAACACCGCACGCGCCGTATCATCCACCTGCCAGACCACGACCGCCGCGATCTCGATCGGATTGCCGCTCTTGTCATTCACTTTTAAGGTCTGGCCGTTCAGGTTGCGTGCGCGCAGGCTGATTTTTTGTTTGCTGTAGAAGGGATTGACCCAGCGCAGGCCGCTTTTTTTCATGGTGCCCATATAGGTGCCGAGGAAGGTGGTGATCACGGCTTCATTGGGTGCGATCACCGACATGCCTTTAAAGATCAGCATACTGACCAAAAACAGGGTGACGGACAGGAAGGTCGCCTGACCACCCGCCTGAAAGAAAAATAACGCCGCAAAGGCCAAGAGAAACAGCGCAACGACCAAGAGCGCATAACCGCTGATCGAGACCAGCAAGGCTTTTTCGGTGACGGAAGACTGGGGGCGCAGCACGGGTGGGGTCGGCATGTTGACGAGCTCCTGTAAGAGGATGTCCTTAAACACGTATTTCTGATCAAGTCGTCAGAAAATAGCGCGATAGACTTGAGCTTAAAGGAGCTGTACTTACTGCGCCAGTCATTTTATGACTGTTTTTTATGCATTTCTGTGCTGCATATACACCAGCATTACACAGCGAGATCTGCAGGCCATTCAAAGCGATAGCCGACGCCATAGACGGAGGGAATCCAGTCATGATGATCTGGGCGGGCTGTGGCATCACGCAGCTTGCGGCGCAGGTTTTTGACATGGGTGTCAATTACGCGGTCGGCGATATCAAAATTGTCCGAGTGCAGATGATCCTGCAACTGGGCGCGGGTATAGACGCGTCCAGCCTGACTCATGAGGACTTTGAGCAGAATGTATTCATAAGGGGTCAGTGATAACGGCTCACCGGCATAGCAGATGCGCTGACGACCTTCATCCAGCGCCAGCACCGGAAAGGCATTCGTCTTGCTGTCTGCGGCATAGCCTGTAACCTGTTGCTGCAATTGCTGCCGACGTAGTACCGCCTGCACGCGTGCCACCAACTCACGCGGGCTAAAGGGCTTGCACAGATAGTCATCCACACCAAGCTTAAAGCCCATGAGGCGATCCAGTTCGTCGCTACGCGCGGTGACCATGACAATCGGCAGCTCTGAGGACTGTCGGATAGCGTGGCACATGGTGATACCATCCATACCGGGCAGCATCACATCCAAGACCAGTAAATCCGGCGGACGACGCCGAATGGCATTAAAGGCCACCTGCCCCTGATTATAGACTTCGACTTCAAAGCCTGCCTGGCGCAGATAGTCGGCGACTAATTCCGCCAGCTCTGCTTCGTCTTCTACCACCATCACACGTGTCACGACTGTCTTACCTTATGCTGTGTTGTACGCTTCTGTTACGCTGGGCTTGGTCGTTTTTCACGACTTGAGAAGAGTGCAGGGCACACGCAATACCGCACACAGTCCACCCAGTTCCGAGTGTTCAAAATGCAGTGTGCCGCCATGCATCTCGGCGATCTGACGCGACAGGGCAAGCCCGAGTCCTGAGCCGCCTGTGGCGCGGGAGCGGGACGAGTCGGCCCGATAGAAACGCTCGCCCAGATGTGACAGCACATCATCTGAAACACTTGGCAAACTATCATCGACAATGACTGTCCAGAAAGTATCTTTTTGCAACGTGTGTATCGCTTCGGTGACACGCACGATGCCACCCGGATCGGTATAGCGGCGGCTGTTCTCCAAGAGATTAAAGAAGATCTGGCGCAGACGATCCGCATCAGCAGTAATCATGATGCCAAGGTCAACTAGACTATAGGTGAGGGTCAGTCCCTGCTGCTGCATGGGATCGATAAAACCGTCAGAGACCGCTTTCACTAAGCCATAAGGTGCAATGGGCTGTTTGTTGCATGAGAGTTGACCAATATCGGCTCGTGCAAGGTCGTAAATATCATCCAGCAAATGCGTCAGCGACATGATTTGCCGATGCATCGACTCGACATAGGCAGGCGATGCCGCACGCACGCCATCCTGCAGCGCCTCAATCTGTGCCCGCAGCACGCTGACCGGCGTGCGCAGCTCATGCGAGGTGTCAGCCACCCACTGCCGCCGTGAGGATTCATGCTGACTTAAGATATGAGCAAGGCTGTTCATGGTATCGCCTAAGTCACCGAGCTCATCCGAGCGCAGGAGTTTATTGCGATAATCATACTGCCCCTGAATCAGATGCTCGGCCGAGATCATCAGCGCCTTGATCGGACGACGGAAATGCCGCGTCAAAAGCGCCGCCATCATAATACTGACCAGCACGCAGGCAAGCCCGATCCACAAGAGCTGACGCCATTGCTGCAGGAAAAACACGGTAGAGGGCAGATCTTCCGGATCGATGCCCGGCCGTAAGGTGAGTGTGCCGATCACATGACCCTTCTGATGCAATGTCAGACGGGGTGCATCATTCGGCGCGGCCTGCCCCGCAATCAGATTGCCTGACGCATCCAAGAGCCCGAGCCTGCTACCAATATCCAGCGCATCCATTCCGCCACGCATAAACGGCGGATGCATCCCGGGCGGCATCGGCATATCAGGCGCCTGAAACATCACATCCGGGCTCATCATCTCAGGCACCGGCATGCCTGAAGCTTGAGACTGCGCAGGGTTGCTGGTTGGCACGTTGGACGTTATGTCGCGTGGCATTGAAGATGACGCGGCAGAGGGTGTAGAGGATGGCATGGCAGACATACCCGGCATCGCCGGTGGCATATCGCGCATGGGTCCAGTATCTTGCATCGCTGGCATCTGCCGAGGCTTGCCGTCATGTAAAGCTTCCTGGGCCGGGTCGCCTTGCTCATGCCGGCGAAAATGCAGGAACGGCCCGCCATGCCCATGCTTCTCAGCTGTAAAGGCGTGATAGACATGCCTCAGCCAAAAAGGCTTGTCCTGATCCTGTACCGCAGGCCAGTGACCCTCATGCTCGTATTCGCGTTGTAAAAACGTAACGAAACCATCGAGCTTTTTGACCTCAATGGTCGAGACATAGTGAGCAAAGCCGTCCCGCATCGCCATATGCTGGGTCCAGAGGCCGATCAGCGTCACCGCCACCGCCGTCAGCAGAATCGCCAGAAACAGACGAATTGCGATGGGTATCCGCCATGGCAGCACAGGATGGGGGGAAGCAAGCACGGACAATCTCTCATCAGATCTGTAAAGGTTTATTTCAGCGTGCCTGCCGCCCTGTGGCAAGCACATTCTGCTTCATGATTGATCCACATTCCCCGCACACAGTGGCTTTCATACCGGACATACCACATTAACAAGGTGTGCCGACACAAGAAGAATAGGGGAATATGGATGATGCGAACCATCCCACAATTGGCAACACCGCTCATCGGTCTGGCCAGCCTGATCGGCAGCACAGTCTATGCTATGGAGCCTTTGGACGACGATGCCTTGAGTCAGGTCTCAGGTCAAGCCGCTTTCTACACCGGCTATATCGCCCCTGGCGGCAGCAATCCCAACAGCAATATCGGCTTCTTTACGCTGGGCCTGAACGGCACGCTGTCCTTGAATGCCAACATCGACAAAATCCAGCTCGGCTGCGGTGGGGTCAATGGTTCAGGCTGCGACATCAACCTCAATCAGGTCAGTATCTCTGGACTGACCACAGGCACAAGCGGCACTTATGCCGACTCGGACGCGACGCTGAACAATCCCTTTATCCAGTTAGCGATCTTAAATCCCAACAGCCTGTCTACACGACAAGTCGTCGGCCTGTACCTCGGCGCACAGAACATCATCGGTCAGCTCTCGATCGGGATGAATAATAATACATCCACTGCCATCAGCAACGGTTCCGCCACTGCTGCCAACAATACCGGCATCCAGACTTTGTCTGGCTCGCTTGGCGTCACGCTCTCCAATACCACCCTGACCAATGTCAATATCTGTCTGCTGATCTGCACACAGACATCCGCGACCATCTCAAGTTACACCCAGCAGTTGAACCTAGCTCATGCCAGTACCATCAGTGACTTCGGTCCCATGACCGCAACCTCATCCTTGCTGGGCCTGACCTTAAGCAACGTGCATCTAAAAAACGAACCGCTGGCCGCGATTCACAATATCCTGATCAACAATGCCTCGGCGGGCTTAAGCCTTGAGAGCATGCCGATCACATGGCCCACCACATCGGGCTGGTCCACCAGTGCCGCACAGGTGGGCTGGTGGCTCTCCCTCCCCAATATCGCGATCAGCAATGTGACCACCAACCAGTCCGTCTCGATCAACGCGCTGACTGCAGTAGCCGGTGTACTAGGCTCCGAAGTTGACATCTCGGCCATCGACCTCGCTCAGCAACACATCTCCAATTGCTATGGCGGGCTTAAATTCTGCTGATCCTGCCCTGAAATAAAAATGCCGGAACGCTTTTATAACAACGCTCCGGCATCGAAGGATGGATCTGTTTTATCCCGCACCACTCAGATCGACATCCTTGGCCTCATAGCCCAAGAGTGCGACCACCGCCAGCACCACCGCGACCACACCTATGGTCCATGACAAGGCGAGAGCGTAGTTATTACCATGGGACTCTGCGATACCCGCCTGAAACGGTGCCATCTTTGCCATAGCAAGATTACCGAGCTGATAGGCGAAGCCCGGCAGGATCGCGCGTACGGCTGGCGGTGAGAGTTCATTCAAATGCGCAGGTACCACGCCCCACGCCCCCTGAATCATAAACTGCATGAGAAAAGCCCCCAGTGCAAACATCCATGCAGTCGAGGAATACGCCCAGAGAGGAATCATCGGTAGGGCGAGGATGGCCGCCAGCGCAATCGTGCGGCGACGCCCGAGGCGACTTGAGATCGCCCCAAATAAAATCCCGCCAAACAGCGCACCGAGATTGAGCGCGATGGCAATATTGGCGGTGGTGTCGGTGTCATACCCATGCTGTACTTGCAGGAAAGTTGGATACATATCCTGTGAGCCGTGACTAAAGGCGTTAAAGCACATCATCAGCAGCACCATAAACAGCACCAGCGGCAGATGCGCCGTGATCGCCTGCCACACTTCACCAAACGTTGCCCGCTGATGGCTCTGGCCCGCCACCCACGCCGGAGACTCATCAACATTACGCCGGATAAAGAACACAAACAGCGCAGGCAGCGCCCCGATCATAAACATACCGCGCCAGCCGACATGGTCAAAAGCAAACTTAAACACCAGCGCCGCCAAGAGATAGCCAATCACATAGCCCTCTTGCAGGAGTCCTGAGAAAAATCCCCGGTTCTTGGCGGGTAGGGTCTCAAGTGCCAGCGCCGCGCCCACGCCCCATTCACCGCCCATGGCAAAGCCAAATAACGCCCGCATGGCGAGCAGCACCGAGAGATTGGGGGAGAAGGCCGAGGCCAGCTCGCAGGCGGCATAGCTCACGACATTGATCATCAGAATCGGACGACGACCATAGCGCTCGGCCAGCCAACCGAAAAACAGCGCACCCAAAGGACGCATCGCCAGCGTCAGAAAAATACCTTCCGAGACGGACTGCACATCGGTGTGAAAGTCTCCTGCGATCGACTTAACTGCAAAGACAAACAGAAAGAAATCGAACGCATCCAGCGACCAGCCCGCAAGGGAGGCGATAAAGGCATGCAGTTGCTGATGGGTGAGTTCAGAGAATGGATTGGACAGGTTCATCAATCACTCCTTATCAACGGCTGTCTGGGCTTGAAGTGGATATGCTCCCCTGCCCGTTTCTTGATCATCTGAACGTAGCACAAGGAAGATGGCAAACCTATGGAGCTTACAAAAAGAATGGTGAAAAGACAGTGAGATCGACACGCGCTCATATCTGCAAATGGTTTAGCCGTCTTAGAATAGGCAACAACCAGACCAATTTCCTTGTGATCATGACCACAGCGAACTCTCTGCCCGCATCTTTGATTGAGCCTCTGCATGAGGCTGCGGCTTACTATGAAAAGATGATCCAGACCGGGCTAGCCTCATTCTGGCAACTCTCCGAAAAAGACTTCGTTTCCGATCATTTTCGCCAGCCAGATTTTGATGAGGTATTTACCCGCAAACTGGATGAGGTTATTCGGCATCGCCGATCCATACTCAAGGAAAAAACTCATTCCCCGATTTCAGGCCGTCTCTTACGCCTCGCCATCTCGGCGACGATGTTTGACTGCCTTGCTGAAGAATTCACGCAGGGCTTCTATGACAGTGGCGACTGTCCACCGCCTGAGTTCTGGGTAGGCTGGGACGCGAATAGTGAAGAATTAATTTGCTTTATCCCCGACAAATATGTCGCCATAGCTGATATCGCAGTCCTTGCTACCATGAGCGAGAGCCTGACGTGGCAAGCTGGAAGCGTCACCGTCACATCTGAGGCAATCTATTACTCAGCGGTTTATCCAAACTCGTCCACTTCACCTACACTATTAAAGTAATTAACTACTATAATTGCTGATCTGCTTGGGCATGTGCCCGCCGGTTTTAAATGAGACGACATCCATGAATGCTGTATACGCCCCCGCTTGGTTAGATGAGGTTAAATTTGATGCCCATGGCCTGATTCCGGCCATCGCGCAGGACCATCTGACGGGCCGTATCCTCATGGTTGCATGGATGAACCGCGAAGCGCTACTGCTTACGGCTGAGAAAAAACAAGGCGTCTACTACTCGCGCTCACGCAGCAAACTCTGGCACAAAGGCGAAAGCTCAGGCCATGTGCAGGACGTACATGAGATCCGCCTCGACTGTGATGGCGACGTGATCGTGCTGCAGATCACCCAGCATGGCGGCATCGCCTGCCACACCGGGCGCGAATCTTGCTTCTACCGCGTGCTGGGTGCGGATGGCTGGCAAATCGTCGATGCAGTCAAGAAAGACCCTGACGCGATCTATGGCGCAGGCGCGCATAGTCATGCGACGACAAAAAACGAAGACAGCCTGCACGACAAGGTCGATGTGCTGGCGCGTCTGGGCGAAATCGTGCAGGAACGTAAAGCCGCCGATCCCGGCAGCTCTTATGTCGCTAGCCTCTACCACAAGGGCCTGAACAAGATTCTGGAGAAAGTCGGTGAGGAAGCGGTCGAGACGATACTCGCGGCCAAAGATGCGACAGAAGCTGACACCAGTGATGTGATTTATGAGACCGCTGATCTGTGGTTTCACACCATCGTCATGCTGGGGCAGTTGAATATCGCCCCACAGGCAGTGCTGGATGAACTGGCGCGCCGCTTTGATCTGTCGGGTCTAGTCGAGAAAGCTTCGCGCAGCACCCAATAACAGCACACGCAGTCACCAAAAACAGATCGCAGCTTGGGAATATTTATTCCCATAGAGCAGTCTAAAAGAGGCAGAGTAAAAGAGATGAGACCGATGGACGATAGAGACATCGACGTCGGTTCATCACCCCATTAGCGATTGAAATAGAACTCTCACGAGGACACCCCATGTTTGGCTTATCTCCGGCGCATCTGATCCTGATCCTGATTGTGGTAGTCCTGGTATTCGGTACTTCCAAGCTCAAAAATGTCGGCAAGGATCTGGGCGACGCCGTCAAAGGCTTTAAAGATTCGATGAAAGATGGCGATGAAGCCGCCAAGCAGCAGCAACTGGAGCAGGACAAACGCACCATCGACAGCACAGCCAAACAGACCCACGACGATACGACACCTAAAGCGTAAGTTTGGGACGACATAGGCGGATATTAACGTGCTGGATTTTGGCTTTGGCGAATTATTGCTCTTGGGCTCGGTCGCACTCATCGTGCTGGGACCCGAGAAGCTGCCCCATGTCGCGCGCATGACAGGGGCATGGTATGGTCGTATCCGCCGCCAGCTCATGCAGATCCAGCGCGAGATCGAGCAGGAAGTGCATGTGGCCGAGATGCGCCGCGCCATGAACGAAGAACTCGCCAAGCTACGTGATGTGCAAACGCAGGTCGCGCAGCATCTGGACAGCACTGAGCCGCGCATCATGCCTGATCCTGTAGGTACATCCAGCGAAATCCCTGTGCTAGAACCTGAGCCGGTGAGTGTCCGCAAACATTATTTTTATATCCCGCCGTCGGCTGTGTCTTGCGTGCAGCCATCTGCACCTTGGCTCGGTTATCGCCCTGTCGTCCATACCGTCGGAAATCCTTCATGACCGAAGCCCTGCCACCGCCAAATGATGATCTGGGCGAAATGTCCTTTACCGGTCATCTGATCGAGCTGCGCCGCCATCTGATCCGCATCTTTACGGCGGTGTTTGCGGTGTTTCTGGCGATGGCGTATTTTTCACGCGAGCTGTATACGCTGCTATCGGGACCCTTGCGCGCGCAGCTGCCGCCGCATGCGACCATGATCGCCACCGATATCACCTCGACCTTTACCGCACCGTTCAAGCTGACGTTTTTTCTGGCGATCATGCTCGCCATGCCCTACATCCTGCATCAGATCTGGCAGTTCGTAGCCCCCGCACTGTATAAGCATGAGAAGAAGATCGCGATCCCCTTGCTGGTCTCCAGTATTCTGCTGTTTTACCTCGGCATGGCCTTTGCGTATTTCGTCACCTTACCATCGATCCTGACTTTCTTTATCCACTTCGCGCCTGACAATGTCACGCCGATGACGGACATCAATCAATACCTGAATTTCTGCCTCAAGCTTTTCCTCGCTTTTGGCGTGACTTTTGAGATTCCGGTGGCGACTTTGCTGTTGATCCTTGCAGGTGTGGTGTCGGTGGACAAGCTCACCGCCTATCGTCGCTATATCATCGTCGGCTGCTTTGCCATTGCCATGTTTGTCACGCCGCCCGATGCCATGAGCATGGCGATGCTGGCCGTGCCGATGTGGTTGCTCTTTGAAGTGGGATTGCTGTTTGGTCGGGTACTCGAGAAAACCCGGGCGGAGCGCAGCGCCTGATGTCAGATTATAAAATTACGCCCGAGCAGGCCTATGCCATTGAGCAGGCACATGCTGGACAGTCATTCAAGATCATGGCCTATGCCGGTAGCGGTAAGACCACGACCCTGCAGCTCATCAGCGAAGCGCTGCCGCAAAAGAAGGGCCTCTATCTCGCCTTTAACAAAGCCATCGCCGAGCATGCCAAGTCACGCTTTCATGCCAATGTTGACTGTCGCACCTTCCATTCGCTGGCCTACCGTCATGTACACCGCACCATCACCGACAAGCTGCGCCTGCCGCGTATGAGCCCGTCGCGCATCGCCGAGCAGTATGGTCTGTCTTCGATGCAGGTGCGGCGTATGCTGGGCAATCGCTTTGAGTATTTCACCCTGACTGCGAGCCGTCAGGGCAGCTTTATCAGCAATGCCGTAAGTCAGTTCTGCGCGACCAACGCGCATTCGCCCGCGCCTCGTCATCTCGAGCTGCCTGAGTGGCTGCACCCGGATGATGCCGAGAATCTGCGCATGACGCTGTTTCCGCATGTCGAGCGGCGCTGGCAGGACTCGATCGACCCGCGCCATCAGGCGGGGATCGGGCATGATATTTACCTGAAAGTCTGGGCGCTGTCTGATCCGATCATCCCGACCGACTATATCCTCTTTGATGAAGCACAAGATTCCGATCCACTCATGCTTGGCGTGCTGATGAAGCAGCAGCGTGCGCAAGTGATCTATGTCGGTGATGCGCATCAGCAGATCTATGCCTGGCGCGGCGCGGTGAATGCCATGCAGAAGCTCCCCCTGCCGGCGACGCGCCTCACGCGCTCGTTCCGCTTTGGCGATGCGGTTGCGGATGTGGCGAATTTATTCTTAAGAGAGCTGGGCGAGGATATTCCGCTTGAAGGCGAGCCGACACGGCAGTCATCGATTGGCTTGACCTCCCAGATGCCGCGCAAAAACGCCATCCTCTGCCGCACCAATGCCCGCGCCATGGCACTCCTGATGTCGGGTCTGGTGCAGGGGGATAAGGTGGCATTGCAGGCGGACAGTGAACGCTTGCTCAAGTTTGTCGAGGCCGCAGCTTTGCTGAAAGCTGGACGACCCGCCTTTGACTCGCCGGAGCTGGCATGGTTCTCAAGCTGGCAGGACGTACATGAATACTGCGAAACGCAGGACGGCAGCGACATCAAATCCCTTGTCAAGCTGGTGGACGACCATGGCACCGATGTACTCAAGAAAGCCCTTCAGCGCATCACCCCGCAAGCTTCCGCCGACTACGTGATCTCGACCGCGCACAAGGCCAAGGGCCTTGAATGGGAGCAGGTGATGCTCGAAGACGACTACAACTACAAGACCAACAAGGACGAAGTGCAGATCAGCGACGAAGAACTACGCCTCTTGTATGTCGCCGCAACCCGGGCCAAGGGCGAGCTGAATGTCCACCACATCCTGCCGCTGATCACGGGCTTAAGACTCAAACAGCACAAAGCTAAGCAGCAGACCATTGAGCCTGTCGATACGGCATGCTAACGTCTTCCAACGCAGTCCTAACCATGGCATGACTTGTTTTAAAGACTGGCGCTGGTCATTGGTTTAAGTTGCCTAAAATTGAGTTGCCTAGAAAGGCTAAAGATCATGGTTAAAACGGACGCGACTGACCTCACCCTCATCTTTTACACCCGGCAGGATTGGGAGATGTGGCTCAGTGAAAACCACACACAATCCGCTGTGATCTGGCTGCAGCTCGCCAAAAAAAGCACAGGCATCACCACCATTAGCTATGATGAAGCCATTGAAATCGCGCTCTGCTATGGCTGGATCGACGGGCAGAAGCAGGCCCATAGCGAGCAATACTGGCTGCAAAAATTCACACCCCGCTCCAAGAAAAGTATCTGGTCCAAGATCAATAGGGCCAAGGCGGAAGTGCTTATCGCTGCAGGAAAAATGCAGGCGGCGGGTCTAAAAGAAGTGGAACGTGCTAAAAGTGATGGCCGCTGGGATGCCGCCTATGACTCGGCGAGTACCTCAGTAGTCCCAGATGATTTTCAGGCTGCTTTGGATGCCAATCCCAGCGCCAAAGCGTTCTTCGACACCCTTGAAAGTCGCAATCGCTATGCCTTGCTCTTTCGTATTCAGACCGCCAAGACGCCTGAGACGCGCAATAAGAAAATTACCCAGTTCATTCAGATGTTAGAGCGTCAGGAAAAGTTCCATCCCTGATCGTTCTGCAGGCGCCAAACCAAGTAGCAAACGATCAAATCAATCGATACCGCGCAGATACTTCGATTCATGGGAATATTTGCCATTCAGTCATCATCGCGCTATGATCAGGCCAATTGAACACGCCCTCTCGGTTTGCCCGGAGGGCGTTTCTTTTTTGGTTTACCACAAACCAAAAAGGAGTGTTTATCATGCAACAGCCTCTAGCATCAATCTCATCCAAGAGCCATCCAACCAGCCTGCTCGGCTATGTCCGGCACGGTACTGGACCTGAAGCGGTACTGGTCTTGCACGACTGGCTGAGTGATCACTCAAGTTACGATACACTGCATGCCTATTTAGACGAAAGCGCATTTAGCTATGTGTTCGCCGATCTGCGCGGCTATGGCGCATCCCGCCACCTGACAGGACACTATACCATTGAGGAAATGAGCCGAGATTGTCTTGCGCTAGCCGATCATTTGGGCTGGTCGCGCTTTCATGTGATCGGACATTCAATGACAGGCATGCTGACCCAGCGTCTAGCCATAGATGCATCCGCCCGTATCCAAAGCGCCATCGCCATCTGCCCACTCTCCGCTGCCGGAAATCCACTGGATCAGACCGCGTATGACTTCTTTGCCCGTACCTGCCATGACGACGATGCATTGCGGCGGCTCTACCGCTTTGTGACAGGGGATCAGCTCTCTGCCGGATGGGTCGCGGGCAAAGTGCGCCTGAACCGCGAGCACATCGCTACAGCCTGCCGGAAGCCCTACCTCGACATGATGACCCAGACCAATTTTGTCGCGGAAGTTCGAGGCTGTACGACACCCTGTCTCGTCATCATCGGTGATCGCGATCCGGGGCTGGATGCCGCCGCCATGCAGCAGACCTTTCTGGCTTGGCATCCGTATGCCGAACTGCTGGCCATCGCCAACTGCGGGCATTATCCGATGCAAGAATGCCCGCCTTATCTGGCTTCGGTCATCGAGCGGTTTTTACTGCGCGATCAAAACGTATGACGGATTTGTACAGCCAATCTGTACAATCAAAAAAAAACAGCGACAAAAAACAGCGACTTCAAGTCGCCGTTTTGCATTCAGATGTTCTGAAAGACGTTCTGATTTAGCCTTTCAGCGCCAGCGGCTCAGGCAGGATCGAAGCCAATTGCACGGCCAACTCCGCCACGGTATGACCACGGGTTGGGATCAAGGTCACATGACCCAGCTTGCGACCCGGACGCTCTTCTTTACCGTAGAAATGCAGGTGCGCACCGGCAAGCTTGAGGACGTCCTCACGCTTCGGGTGCTGACCGATGATATTGACCATCATGCAGGGCGACAGCAGCTCGGTAGACCCGAGTGGCAGACCGGCGACGGCGCGCATATGGTTCTCAAACTGCGAGCACACCGCACCCTCGATGCTCCAGTGACCCGAGTTATGCACACGCGGTGCCATCTCATTGGCATACAGGCCATTTGGGGTGACGAACAGCTCAAGGGTCAACACACCGACATAGTTCAGATGATTCAGGAGGCGCGTGATGTAGTCCTGCGCGACCGGTTCAAGTGCTTCACTTGCGGGCGCAGGAATGATCGAGTGTGACAGGATGCCGTGGTAGTGATGGTTCTCAGCCAGCGGCCAAGTCCGGACTTCGCCATCCTGACCGCGTACCGCGATGATCGACACCTCACGCTCGAAAGCCACAAAGGACTCCGCGATGAGTAAGCCCGCCGGACCCAGCTCGGCCCACGCCGTCGGGATCTGATCAGGCGTGCGCACCACGAATTGACCCTTACCGTCGTAACCGCCTGTAGCAGTCTTAAGCACCAGAGGCAGGCTTAAGGCTTCGGCAGCGACTCGCAAATCGGCTTCAGACTCAACACGACGATATGCAGGAACGGGGATCGACAGGGTATCAAACAGCGCCTTCTCGGCCAGACGGTTCTGCGCAGTCGCAAGTGCGCCGCGTGGCGGGTAGAGGGTCTTTTGCGCCGTCAAGGTATCTGCGTCGGACAATGCCGTGTTTTCAAACTCAAGCGTAAAGATATCGTTATGCGCGATGAAGGCTTGCAGCGCGGATGGGTCACGAGCATCGAAGACTTGACCCAATACCGCAGACGGACACTCCAGACCTGCTTCATAGAAGGTACAACTCAGGTCCAGTGGCAACGCGGCTTGCGCCAGCATGCGGCCCAGCTGACCACCGCCAAAAATCCCGATGGTTTTGATACTGCTTTGGCTAAAGTTTTGGTCTACATTGTCCACGGCCTGATTCATCTTGCGTATTACACTCACACAGTCGATTAAACAACATCGGATTAAATGAAAAAAGCCATCCCATCGCCGGCTCACCCTGATCCAGCTGATATTATGACCCTGATTTTAAATGAAATTCTTTTAAAAAACTATTTTTCGATAAATCGGCTTAGCCGATCTGACCCGGAATCGGATTCGCCAGGATCTTCTCGGTCTGCTGTACGCGGAAGTTCGCGACTCGCGTCGCCACCAGCGGATCTTGCAGCGCGATGATTTGCGCTGCGAGTAAGCCTGCATTGGTCGCCCCGGCTTTACCGATCGCAAGCGTCCCGACTGCAATGCCGGCTGGCATCTGCACGATAGAGAGCAGCGAATCCACGCCGTTTAAGATCGACGACTGCACCGGCACACCCAGTACCGGCAGATCGGTCTTGGCTGCGCACATGCCCGGCAGATGGGCAGCACCGCCCGCACCGGCGATAATGACCTTGATGCCCCGGCCTTGCGCGGCTTCGGCATAGCTAAACAGACGATCCGGCGTACGATGCGCCGACACCACTTCACACTCAAACGGCACACCGAGCTGCGTCAGCATATTGGCTGCGTGCTCCATGGTCGCCCAGTCCGATTGCGAGCCCATGATGATCCCGACTTGTGGTCCACTCTGCGTTGAGTCAGCGGCAGGCGATGTCGTTTTGGCAGTCGTCTCAGTCATGGCAATCGTTCAAATTAAGATCAAGAAATAGACCGCGTAGTTTGCCGTATTTAGTATCGCAAAACTAGCACTTTTGGCTGCTTTTGGCTCAAAAGTCAGCGGAAAGTCCGACGGATTTGGTGTTTTTGAGGGATTTGACGGTACTTTCTGCGTGTTTTCACCGGAATAATGAGGGTTTTATCGCCGTCCGATCAGGCCGCCATACTGTTTCTGAATACAAAATACACCGCACCTAAGAGGCACAGCCCTGCCCACAGATAATCCAGCTTAAAAGGCTGCTTGAACAGCAGGAGCATGAACGGCACAAAGACAAGCAACGTAATGACCTCCTGCGTAATCTTCATCTGACCAAGACTTAGGCCCTGTGCCTCAAACATCCGATTGGCGGGCACCATAAACAGGTACTCAAAGAACGCCAATCCCCAGCCCATCAACACGGCCTGCCACCACGGGGCATTGTGCAGAAACTTTAAGTGACCGTACCACGCCATGGTCATAAAGGTATTAGAAATGATGAGCAGGAAGATAGGCAGCAGGGTCGGCATAAGCGCTCCGAGCAGGTCTGGTGAAGGGTAAATCCAGCCGGATGAAACCGTCGATGAAACGGTGTTCGCCATTCTAAGCGGATTCAGGCCCGATGCCGCATGAATCATACAAAAAGCGTGCATTTTCGTGAAACCCAATCCTGTGAAACTGCTACACTTGGTCCCCATTCGGACCCCTGTTTTTCATCTTAAGAACAGGACAGTCATCACCCCTAGATTTCATAACACGCCCTCACGCCATCAATGCGCGTGTAGCGGCATGACGGATACGGTTTAAAGGAAGGCGCGGTTATGCATGTGCATATTTTGGGCATCGGCGGTACATTCATGGGGTCTCTGGCGCTGCTTGCACGCGACCTTGGACACACAGTGACCGGCTCCGACCAGAACGTCTATCCGCCAATGTCAACGCAGCTTGAGAATGCCGGCATCGCCTTCATGCAAGGCTATGATGCCAGTCACCTGCAGCCCCACCCCGATGTCGTGATCGTGGGCAATGCCATGAAGCGCGGCATCCCGGCGGTCGAATACATGCTGGATGCAGGTCTGAAATACACGTCGGGTCCAGCGTTCCTCGCTGACTATATCCTGCCGCATCGCCATGTGCTGGCTGTCGCGGGCACGCACGGCAAGACCACCACCACCACCATGCTGGCGTGGATTCTGGATCAGGCCGGACTCAATCCCGGCTTCCTGATCGGCGGCGTACCGCTCGGCTTTACGCATAGTGCGCGTATGGGTGGATCAAATGATCCGGCCAAGCCGAGTTACTTTGTGGTCGAAGCCGATGAGTACGACTCGGCGTTTTTTGACAAGCGCTCGAAGTTCGTCCATTACCATCCGCGCACGGTGATCCTGAATAATCTCGAATTCGACCATGCCGATATCTTCGATGATCTGGCGGCGATCCAGCGTCAGTTTCACCATCTCGTGCGCACCATCCCAGCCAGTGGCCGTATCGTGCTGCCCGATGGCGTCGAGTCGCTCGCGCAAGTGCTCGCCATGGGCTGCTGGACACCTGTTGCCAAGACGCAGATCGTCAATAGCCATACTGACGTGAAAGCCAGTGTCGCATGGCAGGCCGTACTGGAGTCAGCAGACGGTAGCCACTACACGGTCTATCAGGCAGGGCAGAAAGTAGGCGTCGTCAACTGGTCCATGACCGGCCTGCACAGCGTCGCTAACGGGATTGCGGCGATTGCTGCGGTCGAGCATATCGGCATCTCGCCCGATGTGGCGGCGCAGGCGCTGTCCAACTTCGGCGGGGTCAAGCGTCGTATGGAGCTGCTCGGGACCATTCATGGCATCGACGTCTATGATGACTTCGCACATCACCCGACTGCCATCGCGACTACCTTGGACGGCATCCGCAAGAAGATCGGCAACCGCCGTCTGTGGGCCATCATTGAGCCACGCTCAAACACGATGCGTATGGGTAACTTTAAATCGCAACTGGCAGACTCAGCCATCCTCGCAGACGAGGTGATCTGGTATCAGCCTGCCGGACTCGATTGGGACTTAAGCCCCGTCGCCGCAGCCGCCAAGAACAAAGCTGAAGTTGCCAGTGACCTCGATGCTATCGTGCAGCGGATCGTGACCGAAACAAAAGCCGACGACGTGGTCGTGATCATGTCCAATGGCGGCTTTGGTGGGCTGCATCAAAAGATACTGGCGGCGCTACGGGCGCGCTGATCACCATTGAAATGTAAAAACCGCAGATTATTCTGCGGTTTTTTTATGGCTGGGGCAAACAAGGATCAAAGGTTCAGACGCTATACCCCGGAAACACCTGCGCCAACTGACTCTTATTCAGATCAAAGCTGCTATGCATGGTATCGCCCAAGAGCTTGCGCCAATCGAGCGAGACCGGCAGATCACGGTTCTCGTTCAGGGCATTGTCGGCCAAGCCATGGAAATCACCCAGCATCTTGCCCCCATGGATCGCACCGCCAGCCAGAAGCGCAAGGCCACCATGACCGTGGTCGGTACCCTGTGTACCATTCTCTCGCACCGTACGGCCAAACTCGCTCATCACCACCACACGCGTGCGCGCCCACTCGGTCGGACCAAGGGAATCCTTGAGGGTCGTGATACCTTGCGAAAAATTCTGCAAGGACCGCGACAGCACATTGTCCTCACCGATATGCGTATCAAAGCCGCCCAAGTCGAGGAAGGCGAGATTCAAAGACGGATTGGCCGCCAGAAAACGCCCCATCTGCTGTGCGACCTTGGGGAAGCCATTCACCGCAGCGGCGTTACGCGAGGCATTTGGCTCCATCCCCATGCTGGCGTCGATCTCGCTCTGGGTCGTGATGGCCTGTTGCAGGGATTCGCCGGTGGGTTCATTACGGTGGGCGGCGAGCAAGGCCTGCTGCAGTGCACCGCCAGGAATCTTGAGGCCGCTGCCCGTGAGCGGCGCGATCTGTGGTGGCTCGCCCAAGCCCTGAAAGCTTAAAGGAATCTCTTGGGTAAAGCTCACTGCAGTCCCAGACCCTCCCAAGACCCGTGCAGTGCGTGCCATAAAGCCGACATCACCATGAAACTGTCCGGTACCGAGCTCAAACAGATCCTGCGCCTGAAAGTGACTGCGGCTCTTGTCCACGGTACCGGCGCACGGGGCAAAGCTAAGCTCACCGCCCTTATACAGATCGACCAGGCCACTACAGGACGGATGCGCGGCAAAGCCGCTACCGGGCAGCGCAATCCCGCTGGTGAGGACCGTCTTGGCAATGGTCGGGCGCAGGGTCACCAAGCGCGGATCAGCCACAGGCGCGAAGGCATACAGGCCATCCAGCCCCCCGCGCAGGAAGATCACGACCATGCGGCCATGACCCGGATTGGGTGTTTCAAACGCCAGTGCCTGACGGACACCTAAGCCTGTATCCAAACCTGTAACGGCGGCACTCGCAGCAAGACTCTGCAAAAACAAACGACGATTCATCATGATGGTGCTCCATCGTGGCTTTCTCGATCACAATGACACGGAAAGCCCGTATTCAAAACGCATTCATTAAAAAACGCGCTCAACATCAGCGCTTCATAAATTCAGGACTCGCCAGCAGCAGGGCCATATGGTCCTGCGGCGACAGGCCATTCGCCGCCTGCGCAGTCTGGCTGGACAGTGGACCGACCAGACGCGTGATCAGGGGCAGATTCGGGCTACAGCCGATGCCTTTGCTGATGACGGGAGATGGCGGAGACATATTGCCTGCCGGATTCACAGCCATCACGCCGCTGTCACTCGGTGCAGGGGCCATGACCGGAGCAGCGACGGCAGGCGCGCGTCCCGTCGCCAAGGCCTGCGCCAGCCGTGTACGCTGTGCCATGCTCACTGGCGATAGCCAATCGGCCTCGGTAGCACCATAGCCATTAGGGGTGCTCTGCATGAAGGGTGCCTCGCCCATGTCGCGGGCGGTATTGGCGAGGAAATTGGCATTGCCAATCGGCTGACCCGAGCAAGCAGCCCGTGTAGCCGACAACATATAAGACAGTGGATCTTTAAACTTGACCGGATGCTGTAGCGACGCCGCAAACTCAGGCGATGCCAGCAAAGGCTGGAGAGTTGCCGAAATCTTGCCGCCGCTCTTGAGATAGGCCGCAGTCATGGCATTCACCAAGGCAGGTGACGGATCATCGGCCAGATACTGACGGGCAAGCTTAAAGGCAATATGGTGTGCCGTCGCTGGATGGGTCGCAAGGATATGCAGCGCCCGGTCGATTTCATCCAAGCCTTGACCAGCGGGGAAGACCTGCCCTAAGAACATCTTGGTGCCGAAGTCATGACGACGCGGGTCAAACAGGAATAACCCTTTGCGCGTGGCACCTGCGGCTTTGAGGTTCTTGTCCTGCATCTGTACATTGTAGATTCCGGCACCGGTGATGATGCGCGCCAACTCCTGTACGTCAGTCTGACTATAGCCGCCATCGACCCCCAGCGTATGCAGCTCCATCAACTCGCGGGCGAGGTTTTCATTGATACCGATATTTTTGCCTTTTAGGGCTGCGGTATAGCCGATGGTGGACTGCGGCGAGGTGGATTGGGCATTATCCAGATAAACCTGCATGGCGGCATGGTAGAAGCTTGCTTTGAGTAGCGCCTCAAAGGTGTCTGCCTTCATCGCTGACTCAAGCGCACGCGCATAGTCCATGGCAAGCAGACGGTCGGTGTTTTTGGGACCGTAAATCGAAAAATGATTGAGCCAGAAAGTCAAAAGCGACTCATGGCCCTGATTGCTAGAGTTCGCCATGGTCAGCATGCGGGTTTTGATTGCGGCGTTCAGATATTCGTTCTGCGCTTTTTGGATCGCCTGCTGCTCCATCTGGCGGGCCAGCACATCGGCGGCATTCGCGGCGTCGGCAGGACTGGACGCGGCTCCCGCAGGCGCAACAGTGGATGCGGATACAGGCTGATTGGCTGTGGCCTGACGCAGGGACTTGAGCTCCAGACGCATGTCGCTGCCCGCGCCATATTCATGCCAGATCTGATCGACCGGCTGCGAGGTGGGCAGTTGCTCGATCTGGCTCACGATTGAGGCTGGCAGTTGGGTATCGCCCGTGATGGAATCCCGCACATACTGCTCTGGTGTCTGGTGCATGGCTTGTGCAAGGCTCGCCGAGTCGGCCCCAAAACCAAAGCGATTCAGCATGGCGCGGGCAGTGGCCTCGTCCATGGTCTGATTAGGCGCATAGGCGTAGGCTCCTGTCGTACAGAGTGCACCTGCCAGACAGAGCTGATAAATCGACATACGGCGCTTCTGCATGATCCGGTTTCGCATGGTGTTCCTCTTCATGTCCAATCCTTCCCGCGATACTGACGCTGCTGTGTGAAGCCCTGATGTATGAATCGTTGATCTTTTTGAGCGCATGATGCTGTCGGTAGCATCACACGCCCATGGATAACCATCGTCGATCTTATTGACCGATCTGATGGCTGACTTTGTTTTCTTGCTGATTCAGCACTTTTTGCTCAGGCTTGGTGATATGACCGCCATTCTGATGCGCCATATCACGCTCTTCCTGACGGATGGCATGGTCTTCGCGATGCAGTTGACCGGCACGGGCATGCGACATTTCGCCTTCTTTTACTTCGTTGTGAATGCGACGATCTTGATTGTGCAGACGATGGTTCACTTCAGCGCGACGTGGATGATGGGCTTGCCATTTGGTTTCAGCCATCGCGCTGCTTGCTGTCGCGCCAATCATGGCAGTGAAAAGGGTACCCAGAATGATGTTGTTCAGTGGCTTAGACATGATATTGCTCCCATAGGCATGTGTTTTGTTGCACAGTTGATGTAGCAGTGGCTACATTCCTATTAACGGGGGCAGTGACGGTTTTGTTGACAAGCATCGTGTGAGCAAATGTCACGGCTTGTAGTCCAGATGAAGATCGGATGGATGAGGGAGCCGAATGTGAGGGATATCCGGCTTTTAGTGCAGATTATTCGGATAAGTTTAAGTCAGACCAGATGATCAATGACATTAAGACGATGAAAAATCAGTAAAAAAATTATTCAGACGGATTTTCAATGGCTGTCAACCCGCCATGATTTTATGTTTCGGTCTGCTTTTATTCTTCAGGATGCTTCTGATGGACATAGCGACGGCGAGCTGCCTGTAGTTCCTTACGCTCGTCTTCCTGTACCTCAATCGCTTCACGCAACTGATCAATATTGACCCGCAGCATATTGGCGACCAGCTCATCGGTGCGTTTGTCCTGCAGGATGCTCTCGGTCACGCGCAGGATGGTGGTGATGACATTCTGCACGATCTCATCATGATACGGCACCCACGACAGTTTGCCGGTCTGCGGGTCGGATTTGAGTTTCTCGAGCACCATCTGGCGCAGCTGTGCTTCTTCAGTCGCCAGTGCCCGAGCGATGTTCTCGGTATAAGTCCCCTGTACCAGCACATCCGCCACGCGGTCCAGCACGATGATGGTGACGATACCAGAGATTGCATTGATCACGCGGTCCTTGACCCGGGTCAGCAGACGGAAGGTAAAGCCTTCGCCCAAGATGCGGTCTATCGCCCGGCCCAGACGTACCAGAATCAGAAACAGCCGAATCCACGGATAATGATGCAAGTAGGACAGGGAAACCGGAATAAAACCGAGCACGGCATACCAGTTCCGGCGCAGGTATTGCCAGGTAAACCCGGCTTCATAAAAACGCAGGAAAAACTCACCGCCAAAAATGAGACATACCCCGATATCCGTATAACGGATGATCTCAAGTTGCTGCTTGCTGACATGCGCAAAGTTCTGCCAGACCAAGAGACCTAGCGACAGCATTGCCAGTGCAAACAGCACCCAGTCGATGGCACGACCCTTAAACAACGGGGCATTCGGGTCTATCTCGGTATTCAACAACGCTGATGACATAGCGGATCTCCGGTAGCAAGCCATCCTGTGTGGCGATGAGACTCAATAAACACACTGATTTTCTTGTTTTAGTCCTGCGCAATGTAGCGCATTTGTCCTGATGGTGCATAGATGGGGAATAGTAACCGATCACGTCTGTCCAGGCGTCTTGTGGTGGTCGCTTATCATTCATCTGCTCAATATTTGACAATATATATTGTCAAATATAATATCATTCCTGTTCAATAGACCATTCGTCTGGTCACAGATGATCTTTTATACCCAAATTAACGAGAATAGATGATGAAAACGTTTGCAAACAAAGTGGCGGCGATCACTGGCGCAGGATCAGGGATGGGTCAACAGTTGGCCGTACTGCTGGCTCAGGCCGGCTGTCACGTCGCCATCAGCGATATTAATCAAAAAGGACTGGATGAGACCGTCAAACTGCTGGCAGCTTATCCGGTCAAAGTCACTGCCGATATCGTCAATACCGCAGATCAGGCCGCAGTCTATGCATGGGCTGACAAAGTAAATCGCGAGCACGGCAAGGTCAATCTGATCTTTAACAATGCTGGTATTGCGATGTCGAATACCGTCGAGGCGCACAGCATCAACGACTATGAACGCATGATGGCGGTAAATTTCTGGGGCGTGATCTACGGCACTAAAGCCTTCCTGCCGTACCTGAAGCAGAGCGGCGAAGGCCATATCATCAATACCTCCAGCATCTTTGGTCTCACCTCTCAGCCCACCCAAAGCGCCTATAACGCCAGCAAATTCGCCGTGCGTGGCTTCACCGAATCCCTGCGTCAGGAGCTGGACCTAGAGCAATGCGGCGTCAGTGCCACCTGTGTGCATCCCGGCGGGATCAAAACCAACATCGCCCATACCGCCGAGATGGCCAGCGACCTGTCGGTACTCGGCATCGATGCCAAAAAATCCAAGGCCACCGCAGACAAAGTCATGCGTATCCCAGCAGTGAAAGCCGCCCAGATCATTCTGGATGGGGTCAAAGCCAATAAACGCCGCGTACTGATCGGCCCTGAAGCCTATGCGGTCGATGGCCTGCAACGTCTATTCCCAGGCGGCTATCAGCGCCTGTTTGCTTGGGGCGTCAAACGCGGTATTTGATTGCTCACCAGAGCACCGAGGGCAAATCGAATGTTGCCCTCGGACCATAAATCAGATGAAATATTTTCACAACGTCATGTGCATCTTTCAGGTCAGCCAAAAAGGACAGATAATCTGTGACCGGATATGCAGATTTATTTTAATAGTCATTTATTATTAATTACTTATCTTAAATTTTGTAATGTATTTGTCATTACTAAGCAGTAAGCTAACCCTGTTTTCCAAGCTTTGTATGATACAGAAAGCTAGGATGGCATTTAGCATGACGCTACTTGGAAAACATCAGTTTTTTTTTCAGCCCATCTTCGCGGCGATCTCTCAATTTAACATCAGACCAAAGCTCATCTCGACTCCTTGATTGTTATACGTTATATTTTTACATATATTACGAAAAATATTGACTCTCAGGGTTTTGTCATGGTTGTTTCCTTGTTCCGCAGATCACGTTCCACATCGCTCAGTCTGGCCCTGTTTGGCCTGAGCACGATGCTGACTCCGCTAACCCATGCCGAAACCATCACTGTCTTTGCAGCAGCCAGCTTGAACAATGCCTTGTCTGACATCGGAAAAGCCTTTGAAGCCAGCCATCCCGGTGATAAGGTCAATTATTCCTTTGCCTCATCGTCGCTCTTGGCCAAACAGATTGAGCAAGGCGCACCGGCAGCGGTTTTTGTCTCCGCCGATCAGCAGTGGATGGACTATCTACAGAACAAAAACCTGATCGATGCCAAGAGTCGGACCAATCTACTGGCGAATACGCTGGTCCTGATCAGCCCAAGCACGGCCCCCATGCGGACGGTTGCCTTAGCCCCTGCAGCCCCATGGGCCAAGAGCTTTCAAGGTCATCTGTGTATGGGCACGCCGGACAGTGTCCCGGCAGGCATCTACGGCAAGCAGGCATTGACCAAACTCGGTTTATGGCCGGATCTGCAGAGTCATGTGGTCGCAACTCAGGATGTGCGGGCGTCGCTGTCTTTTGTCGAGCGCGGGGAGTGTGATCTGGGCGTGGTGTACAAAACGGATGCAGAGATCAGTAAAGCGGTGCATATCCTCGCTGAGTTCCCTGCCACCGCTCATGATCCGATCATCTATCCGGCGGCACTGTTACCAACAAACTCCAAGACCGCGACAGCATTTCTGAATTATCTGGGTAGTCCCGATGCGCAAGCGATCTTCCGGCGCTATGGATTTAGTCCAGCGCACTGATCTCGTCTGATGGGGGTTGATGGGAAGAGGACAGCAAAACGGACATGTCGGCATGCAATCCAGCCAAGGATATGCGTGCGACTTGCTCCATTTGCCGAAATAAAGCCAGTGCCTGCTGTCCAATCACAGTCACCTCCGCACCGCCGCCATGACTGCCACCGGTTTTGGTTACGACCACCGGCTGTACGAAGCACTGGTTCATCGTGGCGATCAAGAGCCAAGCACGACGATAGCTCATGCCTAGGCCTTTGGCGGCCTGAGAGATAGAGCCGCTCAACATGATGGCCTCCAGCAGATCGGCCTTACCCGGCCCCATGGCGATCTCCTCGCCATGCAGGACACGGATACGCATCTGCAGATTCGCCATCGCTGTCAGACTGGCATCAGATTGTGTCCTCATGCGGCATCCTCATTTATACCTGTTATTATCATTGCTCGAAGCGCAACTCTGCTCATCAAGCGATTACACCAAACCGCTATGCTCATCATCACAACCACATCAACACGTTAAAACAAGCCAAACCTCAACAAAAGTATCCCGAATCATCGTCGATCTCAACCATTCGCATCCCATACTACTGCACACTCAAAATCATTTGCTGCCTTAAAATCCATGGGACAATTAAAAATCCGCTGCACTAAAACGCGGGATCACGTCATTGTCTGGATATCCTGTGGTGCCTATCTTTTGTTCAAAAAAACCAGTACTTGCCAACCACAAAGTATCTGTATGGCTGTTTTTGCCGACCAAGTGTCAGTCTTGTTGTAATAAAAACACACAATTCGTCACAAGATTCAGCGCTATAGGTCCACGGAATGGCTATACTAACCACATGCATAGGATTAATAACAATGAATAAATGGATGCGCAAGCGTTCTTGCAAGGATTAGGCATGAAGTTGGATGACGAAAATCTGATTCAACACGAAAAAATCACCCGGCTGATGCATAGCCACAAATACCTGCTCCAGTTTCCGCGTGCCTTTGAACGTCCTTATCGCGAAAAATACCAGTTAGAAGCTGCTCACGAGTTTCGTCTACGCGGCATGATCACATTGATGCTGTGTTTATTGCTGTCTCTGGGTATTTATCAGATTTTACCGCAGTCGCAGGTGAGGACTTGGCTGTCACTCTATCCGTGGGTATGGGTCATCATCTTTGCCGCATGGATCCTGTCACTTTTCAAATCGCTGTCACGCTGGTTTGAATTCTATGTCTGTATCGGTTCAGCACTGGCGGTCGCCATTACCTTTTACATCATCGTTGTTCTGGCGTATGGCGAAAGCCGCATTCTCTACCATGCTGCGATGATGTATGCCGTTGTCATTATTTACGGATTTGTCGGCATGCGTTTTTATACTGCATGCATTGCGGGCTGGTCAGGCGGTCTGATCGCCATCCTCGCCACCAAATCCATGCACTACCATATCGACTGGACGCTGCTCAACCGCACCTATACTTTCAGCAGTCTCTTAGGTATGAGCCTTGCGTTTGCGACCGACCATCGCCACCGCCAAAACTACCTGCAGAGCATGCTGACCGACATTCAGGCCCGTCAGTTGGAGGCGCTATCCCAGCAGGATTCGCTCACCGGCCTAGCCAATCGTCGCTATCTGGATGACGTGCTGCAAAAAGAATGGGATCGTGCGACCCGCCATCTGACACCGATCACCATTCTCATGATCGACGTCGATTATTTCAAAGACTATAACGACTCGCTCGGTCACATCGAAGGCGATCACTGCCTCAAGCGCATCGCGGATGGTATCGACAGTCTGGCAGGTCGCAGCGGCGATCTGGCGGCGCGCTATGGTGGCGAGGAGTTTGTGCTGCTGTTTGCAATGACCGACGCCGAGGAGGCCGTCGTGCAAGCGCAGCGGCTGCTGACCACCATTGATCATCTGGGCATACCGCATCCCAAGAGCAAGATCTCATCTCACGTCACGGTGAGCGTCGGTGTGGGCACCATTATCCCAGAAATCAATCAGAAGCCAATCGACTTCATCAAGATCGTTGATCACGCGCTCTATGATGCCAAGGCACAGGGTCGTAATCGCTACGTGGTCGCAGAGCTATCTCGCACGACCACCATCGCATCAGGTACACACGGCTAATCAGCTCATTCCTGCTCCCACACGATGGCTATGGTTGAGGGCATTGATCAATGCATATGCTTACTCAACACCGCCAGTGCACTGACCTGACCACTCAGCAAATTTCAATTGCTGGCTCGCCAGAGTTACGATTTAGCCGAACATCCATTTATGGACACCCCGACGATTACTATGGGGTTATCAAGACCCCAAAAATAGCTTCCTTATTTTTTCACACCAACGACACTGATTTTTATATAAAATATTTAAAAATTAATTAATTATTTATATTTTACGATTTAAGTAAAACTGAACTTCAGATTGGGTTGACGACTCTCTTTGTCATGATAAAATCATAACCGTCAAAATGGCAGGCTTGGTATAGGTAGGCCCAAGCCCTTTCCTCAAGATCAGGAAAGCTCTGGTCGTGCCGAAGCGGTGCGTCCCCCGACAGTCCCTGCGCTGAAATGCGCTTTTCGGGCCTGATCGGTTGCCATTGATGACGATGCTCCGGGAAGGCCGTTTTAAGGAGCATCCCATGTCTGTTATCAACCCATCAAAACCCATCCTGATCTTTCTTGCTGCTGGAGTTCAAGGTTCTGCTGTCGTACGCGCTGCACGTTTACGTGGCTTGAAAGTCCGGGCACTGGTCCGTGACCGCAATCGCTCACCGCGACTGAACTTTCCCGGAATCGAAATGGTCGAAGGCGATCTGAGTGACGTGGCCTCGCTTCACGCCGCATGCATAGGCGTAGATCATGCCGTGCTCCATATTCCGATTGACTCTATCGCCTTGATGAAGACACAAGCAGAAAACGCGCTAACTGCTTTTAGCGCAGCGGGAATACGCTCGTTTATTCTCAAGTTAACCAGCGCTAGTCGACCAGCACCATGCGCGGAACCAAGCTTCGTCGCCAATCTGATGATCGAGGACGCTGCGCTACGCTCAGGTATACCCTTCGCGATCGTGCGGCCAACCTTGTATCTCGACAATCTACTGAAGCCTTCTGCGCGTGCAGAGATTATTGAACAAGGTGTATTCGCGCCGCCGATTCGCGCCGACCAGCGTATTGCGTGGACTTCGGCTGACGATTGCGCTGAGGCAGCACTGATGTTGTTGGCACGGGGTGCAATGGGTGGCGATCACCGCATAGCCGGACCAGAGAGCCTGACAGGCAACGAACTGGCTGCCCAAATAAGTGTCGGCCTCGGTCGTCCGGTGATTTATCACAGTCAGTCGCTCGATCAATTCGAACACGAGGTGAATGCTGCGCTGGGTTCCAATATCGGACGGCGCATAATATCGAAGTTTTGCTATTTCGCTGCATATCCGGACGATGCGAATACAATTTTAGCGGCTCCCTTCCTGCCACAGGCCGGGCTTGAAAGCTTCATGCCTACCTCAGTGACGTCTTGGGTACAGGCACACCTTGCAGACTTTATTGAAAATGATGCGGTAGACATGTTACGCAACTCCTGATGCTGCATCCGAATCGAGCGAGTAGTGCATATTCAGATAAATCTGTCATGAATACCGCGTGCACAGCACCGGTTTTGCGACAGATATTTGCGTCGTTTCTCAGGTAATCCTCCCGCTGATGCCAAAAGGTTAAGCTATAACTGTACATTCAGACATTAAAAAGCCCTTGTCGATTCTGATCGGCAAGGGCTTTTGCTTATACATCAAGCACTGCGTATTGCTAAGGATACGCCACGCGCTTAAGAACTGGCTTTCTGCATCGACTTCTCGATCTGATAATTGATGAAGCGCTGCTGGATGATCGACAGCACGTTATTCACCGTCCAATACAGCACCAGACCCGACGGGAACCAGAGCATAAAGATGGTAAATACAATCGGCATCATGGTCATCATCTTGGCCTGCATGGGATCGGCAGGCTGCGGGTTCAGCTTTTGTTGTACAAACTGTGAGATACCCATCAGCACTGGCAGCACAAACCAGTGATCCATCGACGACAGATCAGTGATCCAGCCGATCCACGGCGCATTGCGCAGCTCGACACTCTCCATGAAGACAAAATACAGCGACATGAAGATTGGCATTTGCAGCAAAATCGGCAGACAACCTGAGAGTGGATTGACGCCTTCTTTGCGATACAGCGCCATCATCTCTTGCGAGAAGCGCATGCGGTCTTCACCATGGGTTTCTTTTAAGCGCTGCATTTCAGGCGCAATCACACGCATTTTGGCCATCGAACGATAGCTCTTGGCTGACAGCGGGAACAGCACCAGCTTGACCAGCATGGTCAGTACGATGATCGACCAGCCCCAATTACCGAGGAAACCGTGAATGGTCTTCAGCCCCACGAACAGCACCTGTGCAATCGGCCAAGTCCAACCGTAGTCCACGGTCTGTTCAAGTCCTGTGGCGAGTGGTTTCAGATCGTCCTGCACCTTAGGGCCAGTATAAAGCGTGGCATTCAGAGTCGCCTGTGTACCGGGCGCCACCGCAACCACAGGGGTAGTAAAGCCGATAAAATTATTATTGCCACTGACACGGGTGGTTAATACTGCATCGCTACTGTGATCAGGGATCCATGCCGCGATGAAATAATGCTGCATCATGCCAACCCAGCCGCCCTTGGTGCTGGTATTCAAGGCATCACTCTGGAATTTACCCAAAGATAGCTTGTTATACGGATGATCTGGCGAACCCCAGACACCGCCCATAAAGGTAGACAGGCCCATAAAGCCTTGCGTGGCTTTGCTCGGATCTGGCGAATTGTCGCGCTTGACCTGACCATACATCTGACCGTGCCAAGGGGATTTGCCACCGTTGATGATCTGATAGCTGACCTGTAGTGGGTATTTGCCTTGGGTCAGGATGAAATGCTTGATGATCTGTACGCCGTTTGGGGCATCAAAGGTCAACGGCACATCCAGCGTTTGCTGACCTTGGGCCAGCGTGTAGCTGCTTTGAGGCGTCTTGTACTGCGGGCGTCCGCCTGCCGCCGCATCCGGACCATCCGCGCCGACCAGACCCGACTGGGCGACAAATACACGGGTGGCATCGTCTTCGAGCAGCACGAACGGCTGCGGATTATCGCCGGCATTCAGATGGCTCAGCAGCTCTGCCCGCACCACATCGCCACCTTTCGGATCGACAGTCAGACGATAGAGATCGTTCTGCAGGGTAATCAGGCCTTGAGGCTGTGCAGATGCCGCAGGTGCAGACAGCGCAGGCTTGGGCACCGCAACAGCGGGTACATCGGCATTGGCCGGTGCACTTGAGGCAGCATTCGGCACATCTGCAGTAGTAGATGCGGCTGCAGCTGTTGATACCGGCGCAATGGTCGGTGCAGCATGACCATAATCTTTCTGCCATGCCAGTACCAGCATGTATGCAGTCACAAACATTCCCAGCAGGACGAGGTATTTGGCCCACTTCTGCATGTTATTCCCCAAGGAGATTATGAAATAGTGTAATCAAGATGCCCATTCTGACGCGTCAATAACGGCCAAGTACGGGGCAGCGGACTAGTATACGGTGTAAATCTGAGTTTTCTGTGACGGTTTTGGGTTGCCAAAAGAGCTTCCACGCGGGCCGCACAGGCACGGCATTCGCTTGTATGGGGTCTGGCTAATCCGATCACAAGCGAGCCAACGTTTTTTTGTCGCATGGTGGCATGGCCTGAGTCGCGCTTTGAGCCATGTTCTGAGCCATTTCTGGGCGGGACAGGATCATAGCCTGTGCCACCCCACGGTTGACAGCGCGCCAGACGGCGTGTGATCAACCACAGTGCCTGAGGTAAGGCGTGTACCTGCAAAGCTTCCAGCGCATAACTTGAACAACTCGGATAAAAGCGGCAACGCGGCCCCAGCAGTGGACTGAGCAGCAATTGATATGCCCGGATCAGCCAGCTCAGCAGGGTTTTCACGATACAGCTCCTGACGATGCGCGTCCGTCAGGTCTGGTGATTGGCGGTGACCCAGAACCCTGACCCTGTTTGGCAAAACGTTTGCCTAACTGCTGCCATGCCACCTGCAATTGCTGATGCAGCTCTGCATTGGTCAAAACTTGCGCATCAGCTTTCGCCATCAGCACAATATCCAGCGGCGGCAGACGATGCTGATGCAGCCTGAAGCTTTCGCGTGCAAGCCGTTTAACCCGATTACGCTCATGGGCACGGCGGATCTTGCGCTTGGCGATCACCAAACCCAGTCGTGGGCGTTCTTGCAGTGGAATCGCCAGCAACATGAAGCCGCTCTGGTGTACTTTGTACACGGCGTGATCAAAGACTGCCTTAAATTCAGACGCTCGCAGCAAGCGGCGCTCGGCAGGGAAGGTGTAGGTGAAGCGAAGATCGCTCATCTGATGCCAGCCTTAGGTTAACCAGTCATCGCAAGATAGGTATACATGGCTCAATGCCAAAACAACCAGACATGCAAAAAACAAGCATGACGCAATATCATACTTGTTTTTTAGTCGGTGCTTTGCATATTCGCTCGTCTTGTGTATTTCAGATTAACAACTGACAAAGTAACGCTATTAATAGCATTGCTATGTCATTTGTAATCAGTGATCTCACTTACAATGCCCAGACTATCTTAAGATAGTCCAAACCATGCGAATAATACCGATCCGGCTGAAACCGAATCAGACAGTCAGACGATGACGGCCTTTTGCACGACGACGGGCAAGCACTTGACGACCGTTTTTGGTTGCCATGCGAGCACGGAAACCGTGAACGCGTGCACGCTTCAGGGTACTAGGTTGGAATGTACGTTTCATGATGGGTTTAAACCAATAAATCCAAAAACAGGAGCGGGATTGTATAGAGGCTAGTCTTATTTGTCAATCCATGCTCAAACAATGCTGAGATTATTTATACACAGGCATAAGATGCTGTAAAAATTCGTTTTTAACGACGAAACATGCTTTAATGCGTGACGAAACCATCAAAGTTATCCACAGGAAATTGTGCAAGTCTGCTTTTGATTTTTATTTTTTGGGTTTGGATATATTATTATTATGTCCCCAGAAATCTGTGGATAAGCCATAAAAAATCAATTCATTCAAAAAAATAAATTGTGACTGAAGCTGTGCGAGGAGTGTGGATGAGTTGTGGATAAGTCTGGCTTTAAAATTATCCACAGAATTGAACACAATCTTTTCCACAGTAGTTATCCACAGGTAATCTGGGTATAATGGGTCGTTTTCAGCGTTAAATTGCAATTTTGGGTGTCGCCAACTCTGCGTCTGGGATTGTGAGATGTGCGCTAAACGCTTCCTGTCAAAATCATGCTGCAAAGCCGGATAAGCGGCTTTAACTTGCTATGAAAAGCAATGACAGCGTCGGCCTGATTGGCTAAAATGATTGTCCATTTTGCTTCTTAGATGTGCGGCAACCTTGAAACAGATGGTCAAAATATGGCATCTTCGTTTGTATTGTCTGACAAAATAGACCTGCAATGAGCGCGCGTTTTGAATCCTGCGACAGGTGTTGTGGCGTGGTCCCTTTTTTGCGTTTTTTGACAAAAAGAGCGATGGATTTTCAGGTTAAGTCCGTGCTGGTAGCGGGAAGAATGAGTGCAATGATCTACGTGAAATACGCATTCAGTGTGTATTTTTAAGTACTTAAAATCATTGATTTTGTTAATTAATTGTGGTGTTATGGTTTTGGGGAAGTTCATGGTGTGGACGGATTGTCTTGAAGCATTACGTCAAGAAGTCGCAGACAATTTGTTTACGCTATGGATTCGGCCGCTGATTGCCGAGGAGCAGGGCAATACGCTGTTTCTCTACACGCCGAATGCCTATTTTGTCTCACACGTGACGCAAAACTTTCTGCCACGTATTCGCGAACTCGCTTATGAATATAGTCGCGGTGGGTTACAGGATGTGCAGGTCAAATTTGACAATAAAAAGCACACGGCTGGTCTGCAAAAAAATCGTCTGGGTGCCGAACCTCTGGATGTTGTCTCGCAAGAACTACCAAAGCTCAATGAAGCAGAGATCAATAGCCAGAGCTCTTTTAATACCCAGCCTGAACAAGTCAGGCGTACCTTAAATAAGAATTATATTTTTCAGGAATTCGTCGAAGGCCCAACCAACAAGATGGCTTTTGAGACCTGTAAGACCGTGGTCAGTCATCTGGGTGACTCACGACATAATCCCCTCTTCCTGTATGGCGCAACAGGCTTGGGCAAAACGCATCTGATGCAGGCAGTTGGTCATGCCGTACTCGATAAGAGTCCAAATGCCAAAGTCATGTATATGACCTCCGAGCAATTTGTTTCGGGTTTTGTGACTGCGCTACAGCAGCAACGGATTGATAAATTTAAAAAAGACTGTCGTACACTGGATTTGCTGCTGGTGGATGACATCCAGTTTCTGGCTGGCAAGCAAGCCAGCCTTGAAGAATTTTTTAATACCTTTAACGAGTTGTTAACCGAATCCAAGCAGATTATTCTGACCTCGGACCGTTATCCTAAGGAAATTACCGAGATGGATTCGCGGCTGGTGTCGCGTTTTTCGTGGGGTCTGTCGATCGCGGTCGAGCCGCCGGAGCTGGAAAATCGTGTAGATATCTTGCTGCGTAAGGCTAAATCCAGCGAGTACGAACTGCCGCGCAATTGCGCGCTGTTTATTGCACAGCAGGTGCAGGCCAATGTGCGTGAGCTGGAAGGTGCGTTAAACAAAGTGATTGCGACCGCGCGTTTTAAAGGCGTGGACATTACCATCGACATCATCAAGGAAGCGTTGAAGGATCAGATCTCGATCCGGGCACGGCAGGTCAGTGTGGAGAACATTCAGAAGGTGGTCGCGGAGTATTTCCGCATTCCCTTGCGCGAGCTCGTCGGCTCCAAACGGACGCGTATTTATGTGCGGCCACGCCAAATCGCGATGGGACTATCACGCGAGTTGACGGGAGATAGTTTTCCTGATATTGGTCAGGCATTTGGTAAGCGCGATCACACGACTGTGATGCATGCCTGTGAAAAAGTGCAAGAGCTGTGTCAGTCCGACCCGGCTTTTGCGGCGGATTATAAGAATTTGTCACGGATGCTGCAGGGCTGATTGGTCGGTCTATGCAGTAGATGTCGTACAGGTTACACGCATAGGTTTATCGCGTTTGCTGGACGGATACATCTGTTTTAGTCAGTTTAGTTTATTGTAATGCTTTGAAATGATTGATCATGATACTGCAGAGGCATGTTGATGCTGCAGATCAACGGGTTTGTTTACTATCTATATATCTTGAGAGCGTGATCGGATTATGAAGCTTAAAATTACTAAGGATCTGTTTTTAAGAGCGCTGTCACAAGTATCTAGCGCAGTAGAGCGTCGTCATACACTGCCGATCCTGTCTAATCTGAAAATCGAAGTCACCACAGATCGTCTGACGCTCACAGCTTCGGATCTAGAAGTGGAGCTGGTTGCGATCCTGCCGCTGCCTGCCGGTGCCTGCCTGCAACCCGGTGCGACGACGCTGTCGGCACGCAAGCTGATGGACATCTGTAAGTCCCTGCCACCTGCGGCCATCATTGATCTTGCGGTGGCTGATGATCGTCGTTGTCAATTAAAATCAGGCAACAGCCGCTTCATGCTGGGTACGCTGCCTGCCGAAGAGTTCCCATTGCTCAATAGTGGCTTTGGCGATAGCGGTGAACTGCAAGGTACCCGTCTCAGTGTGGTTCAGCGTGCACTGAAAGGTTTGCTGGACAAAACCGCATTTGCCATGGCGGTGCAAGATGTGCGCTTTTATCTGACCGGCATGCTGTTCGAGGCTGGTGAAGGCAAACTGCGTACGGTCACAACCGATGGTCACCGTCTGGCACTACTCGAGACCGATGCCGTTTTGGAGGGTAGTCCTGCCATTCAGGCCATTGTGCCGCGTAAAGGCGTCATGGAGCTGCAACGTCTCTTGACCCCGGAAGAAAGCCCACTGTCGATTCTAATTGGTCGTGAGTTCTTTACTGTTACCCTGATCCAGCACGGTAAGGCGAGCGATGATCAGACGGGCAGTGATATCGAGATTCGCTTTACCACCAAACTGATCGACGGCAAATTTCCGGATTATCGTCGCGTGATTCCAAAGCACGGCGATAAGGTGGTGAAAGTGAATCTGGATGAATTTAAGCATACGCTGCAACGCGTCGCGATTCTGAGTAATGAAAAACTGCGTGGTGTCTTCTTGCAGATGAATGATCAAAACCTGCAGGTACGCGCCAATAACACCGAACAGGATGAAGCGGTTGAAGACATGCTAATCCAGTATCAAGGCACTCCACTTGAGATGTCCTTCAATGCCCAGTATTTGCTGGATATCCTGAGCGTGCTGGATGGTGATCATGTTCAGATTACCTTGAGCGATGCTAATGCGTCGGCACTGATTCAGGATATGGATGATCTGGGTGCGACTTATGTCGTCATGCCGATGCGCGTCTAATGTTTTTCTGTCTGGGCGCCGTGATTCGGCGCTCTGATTTTATCTTGAGTGAATTATGCATTTTGATCAGATCAGGATTCAGACACTCAGAAATCTCTCCAGCGTTACGCTGTCTGATCTGGCACCGTTAAATATCATTCACGGTGCCAATGGTAGTGGTAAATCTTCAATCATCGAAGCGATGCATCTCCTGTCTTCTGGTCGTTCTTTTCGCACCATCAATCCGCGCCATTATATTCAGCATGATTCACGTGAAACCGTGATTTTTGCTGAATCGTCCAATCATCGCATTGGTCTGCAAAAAACTACCGAACAATCCTTGCTGCGTCTCGATGGCAATACGGTGACGCAGAGTGATATTGCGCGGCTCCTGCCAGTTCAATTGATTAATCCTGAAAACATGGATCTGCTCGACAGCGGCAGTAAGCCACGCAGGCAATTGCTTGACTGGTTGATGTTCCACGTGGAACGTGACTTCTATCCGCAATGGCTCCGCTACCAACGCGCGCTCAAACAACGCAACAGTCTGCTGAAAGTCGCCCATAGCCATCACACGCTTCTGGTGTGGGAGCAGGAGATGGCACAGTCTGGTGAGCTGATTCATGGCTTGCGTCTCTCGGTCCTGACACGCTGGCAACAGGTCTTTAATGACGTGATCGCTGAGATGCTGCCCGATCAGGAGATTAGTCTAGGCTATGTAGCAGGCTATGATATCGAGACGGGTCTGGCCCAGGCGCTGCTGGATTCGCGTGAGCGCGATGCGGAGCGTGGTCATAGTCTGCATGGCATCCATCGGGCAGATCTACGCTTGAAGACCCCTCACGGCGCTGCAGAACAGCTACTTTCGCGCGGACAGACTAAGATGCTCATCATCGCGCTTAAGCTGTCGCAAATGCGCCTGCTGCATGCAGAGGGGCATGCAAGTGTGGTATTATTAGATGATATGACGGCTGAGCTTGATGCCGCAGCGCAAGCGCGTCTGGTGCAATTTTTGGTGGCACTGGACTGTCAGATTTTTCTCACGACGGTGGATTTGCCAGCAGTATTGACCGCACTGCGTGAGGTCGCTGTGGATCGGGCCATCTATCATCTGGATCACGGACAGCTCCAGCATGACCCACGGTTGAGCCATGGATATCAAGACTCGCCCGACCGGGCAGGTTGACAATTTCCCTATATAAAATTGAAAAAATTGCTTTTATCATAAGCAGTTAAATATATTTTTTATGCAGATGAAACAGCAATTTAGCGTATCTGCAGACGTAATTGATTAGGAATCAGATGCATGAGCCAAGAGACATCTCACGTTGATGACGTAACCCCAGTAGCCGCCACCGAGCCGACCTACGATTCATCTAATATCAAGGTGCTGCGTGGACTGGATGCCGTCCGTAAACGACCGGGCATGTATATTGGCGATACCGACGATGGTACAGGTCTGCACCATATGGTGTTTGAGGTGGTAGACAATGCCATCGACGAAGCACTGGCAGGCTACTGTGATGAGATCGTGGTTACCATCCATAGCGACGAGTCGTGTAGCGTCTCGGACAATGGTCGTGGTATCCCGGTCGATATTCATGCCGAAGAAGGTGTGTCGGCGGCCGAAGTGATCATGACCATCCTGCATGCCGGCGGTAAGTTCGATGACAACAGCTATAAAGTCTCGGGTGGTTTGCACGGCGTGGGCGTCTCGGTGGTCAATGCACTGTCCTCCAAGCTTGAGCTCACGATCTGGAAGGAAGGCATCCAGTACGTACAGGAGTACAGCGACAGCGTGCCTGACTATCCGCTCAAGCAGACCGGCAGTACAACCAAGCGCGGAACGCGTATCCGCTTCTGGCCAAGTGCTGAGACTTTCAGTCAGACGATCTTTAACTATGACATCTTGCTGCGTCGTCTGCGCGAACTGTCTTTCCTCAACTCCGGCGTTAAGATCGTCTTGCGCGACGAGCGGGCCGATCTGGAGCAGGTCTTTAGTTCCGAAGGTGGTTTGGCCGAGTTTGTCAAATTCATCAATCAGGGCAAGCATCCCCTGATCGATATTTTCCATTTCACCGTGGATAGCGATCATGGTATCGGCGTAGAAGTCGCCTTGCAGTGGACTGACAGCTATAAGCAGGACACGGTTTATTGCTTCACCAATAACATCCCGCAAAAAGACGGTGGCACTCACCTCGCCGGTTTCCGCGCGGCACTGACCCGCTCCATGAACAGCTATATGGAAACGGAGAATGTGCTGAAAAAAGAGAAAGTCGATATCACGGGTGACGATGCCCGCGAAGGGCTGACGGCGATTGTCTCGGTCAAGGTGCCGGATCCCAAGTTCTCCAGTCAGACCAAAGAAAAACTGGTGTCGAGTGAAGTACGTCCGGCGGTTGAGTCGGCCATGAACCGTGAGTTTTCGCAATATCTGCTGGAACGCCCACAGGCCGCCAAGGCCATCGTGGGCAAGATCATCGATGCCGCCCGTGCGCGTGAAGCGGCACGTAAAGCGCGCGAGATGACCCGCCGCAAGAGTGCACTGGATATTGCCGGTCTGCCGGGTAAGCTGGCCGATTGCCAAGAGAAAGATCCTGCGCTATCTGAACTCTACATCGTCGAGGGTGACTCGGCGGGTGGTAGCGCCAAGCAGGGGCGTAACCGTAAGATGCAGGCGATCCTGCCGCTCAAGGGTAAGATCCTCAACGTTGAACGCGCTCGCTTTGACCGTATGATTTCAAGCCAAGAAGTCGGCACGCTGATCACGGCGCTGGGCTGTGGTATCGGACAGGAAGAGTACAATCCTGAGAAGCTGCGCTATCACAAGATCATTATCATGACCGATGCCGACGTGGACGGTTCGCACATCCGCACGCTGCTCTTGACGTTCTTCTTCCGTCAGATGCCGGAGTTGTTTGAGCGTGGTTATATCTATATCGCTCAACCACCGCTGTATAAGATCAAGAAAGGTAAACACGAGCAATACCTGAAAGACAACGAAGCACTGGATGAATACCTGCTGTCCAGCGCATTGGATGAGGTGGCACTGCATGTCAATCCTGATGCCCCCGGCATCGCGGGCGCGGCGCTTGAAGCCCTGCTGAAAGACTATCAGGCGACGCAGAAAATTATTCAGCGCCTGTCGCAACGCTATCCACTCGCCATGATGCATAGCTTGATCCAGCAGGAAGAGTTTGCTGAAGAACAACTGCGTGATCGTGCTCAGGTTGAGGCGTGGGCAAGCAAGCTGGTGACGGCGATCGCTGCTAAAGAGCCTGGTCTGAAACCCTCCATCAGCATTGAAACCATGGGGGAAGGTGAAGATGCAATGCATCTGCCACGCCTGACCATTTATATCCATCAACTGCCGCATTACTATCTGCTGGATAGCGTATTCTTCCATTCTGGGGAATACCATCGCCTGATGCGTCTGGCACAGGCATGGGTCCATGTGCTCGAAGACAGTGCTGTGCTGAAGCGCGGTGATAAGGTTCTACCAATCCGCAGCTTCGCTGAGCTGTGGAATCAACTGATGCAGGATTCACGTCGCGGCCTTAACATCCAGCGCTATAAAGGACTGGGTGAAATGAATCCAGAACAGCTGTGGGAAACCACCATGGACCCGGAAAACCGCCGTATGCTGCGTGTGAACATTCAGGATGCCATTGAGGCTGACCATATGTTCTCGTGTCTGATGGGTGATGACGTCGAGCCACGTCGTGAGTTCATCGAGACCAATGCGCTGTCGGTTGCCAATCTCGACGCGTGATCTGAGTCAAGTTCTCAGCAGTAGTCAAAAAAACACCCTGATATGGGTGTTTTTTTTGCGCTGATCGTTGGGTGGGCTCATGTGTGAGTATTGTTAGATTTTTTGCTGGGTTGCTCAATGGATGGTGCCGCCGCCATTGGCGATGCCATCCGTAGTGATCTGGATAATCGTGCGGTCGGGGCAGATACTCACGAGCGTATTAAACGCGGCCAGATCGGCTGCTGCATCGCCGAATTGTGCCATCAATACACAGCGCGGGGTCAGGTAAAAGCCTTAGCCTGCGGCAAAGCCTGTGCGATTAAAATAGGATTGTCCGCTGCTCCAGCCGTTACGTGCTTCGACGGTGGTTTTGACTTGCTTGAAATCTGGTGCATTGAGTGCGATGGCAGTGATTTTATGGCCCAGTGCATCTGTTGCATTCGACAGGATGCGCTGATTAGTCGCAGTTGGTGCATGATCGGGTGACTGCGGGTCGATGTCTAGTGTATATACGACTGTAGTCTCCCCGACAAAACGCACATAAAAATCGACATCCATCTGTAATCTCCTGCGCTTTGATCCCGGGTAACCAGATCACTTTTTTCACGCCAAGCAGACGCAGCAATTCAGCTTCGACCTCGGCTTTGCTCCCTTCCGGGATTGCGGTTGGGATTCAGGATGCAGCTTTCCGTGCAGATGGCCGTGCCTTTGCCATTAACTTCGACCCCACCACCTTCCATCACAAGCCATGTGCTGAGTTTACTTGACCAGAAAGTTTAATCACAGCATCTGCAATCTGCTGGTCCGGCACGCCATTGGCGTTTTTCGCGGGATTTTTCTGTTAGCCGGGTGCGCCGGTATTTTGTTGACCCCAGTCGTTAAAGTTGAAATTCACAGCATAGTGCTGCGCCTGATAATCCGTGACGAAAACCGGTCCGCTGTTGCGTATCCACAAGTCATTCAGCGGCTGGAAGATAAACTGTTCTTCCCCCTGATTCTATGGGCGGTAATGGTGTAAGCCCTGCGGACACTGGCGCAGATTCTGCCTTGATCTGAGAGAGGCGTTGCAGTGCTTGTGTCAGATCATCCGCATTACAGACCAGCCTATAGACTTGTTCATAGCGTGGGAGTAGAGCCGCAATGCGCAGTAAATCTTTGCGTGAAATAGCACGACTTGCACCAATAGATACTCGTTGTGTCCCGAGCATTAGCTGTGGCACCAAAAGCCATCCAGGTCGCGGTATGGGCTGCCCCTTCATCAGGCATGGTCTAAGCCTGCACTTGGGGAGTTGGTTGTGGTGTCACATGATCGGGTAGGGGATTTCCATCGGTACATTTCCATGAGTGCTCGTACTTGAGCTGCCACTGCCGCCTTCACAGTCAGCCATCGGCATAATTGCCAGTGCTCCTGCAGCCTGAATAAATATTCTTCTTGTGATCATCTGCTCTTTCAAGATAGGTACTTCAAAGCCATGGCTACAGCTACGCAGCTGTCTACAATCTACATGGCATCTAACCACGTTTCGGTGTGATTTATGCTGCTGATTTCGAGTACAGTGGATGGGCGGTATGGACGGACTTCCTGAGCGCTCTGAAATGTGGCGCAAGCGTATTTAATCAACAGGTGTGTTGCAAGATGGATTGACGCAACCCATACACAGAAGGTGTGACAGGCGACATAACGCATCAGGCGCTTAACACGATTGAGGTCTAAAGCTGATAGCTGGTAATGACTTGGTACGAACATTCGAGAGACTGAATGCTTCAGTCGAAGCTTTAATGTTTCACGTGGAACAAAAGTTCGACTCGATGAGGAATGACCCATATTGTTCCACGTGGAACAATGTGGGTCATGGGGTTACGAGGCTTCCATGTCATCCAGCGTCATCATCAGTTCCAGCAACGCTTCATCGGCTGTCGCCAACTCTTGCTTCAACTGCTGCTGTTGATCCATGAGTTTGATCAAATCGGCTTTGCGTGCTGCTTCATACAGCGAGCTGTCTGCCATGTCGGCTTCGATTTTTGCCAGTTTGGCCTGATTGTTACATATGGACTTTTCCAGTTTTTCGATTTTAGCACGCAGTGGACGGGTCTGCTCACGGCGTGCAGCAGCGTCTTTGCGTTGCTGCTCTTTATCTACTTTGGCGGCAGGTGCGGGTGTCGGCACGGGTATGGGTGCTGGTGCAGCGACGACGGGCGTAGTTTTCTTTTCCTTTTGAGCTTGCAGTTGTGCTGCAGCTAATGCTTTCTCGGCATTGATTGCGGCCTGGCGTGCTTGCTTGAGCCACTGGGCATAGTCAGTCAGATCGCCTTCGAATATCTCACAGCGACCAGCATGGATCAGGAGCAAATCATTACAGATACTGCTGATGAGTTGACGCTCATGCGAGACCAGAATCACTGCACCCTGAAAGTCTTGTAAGGCCATGGTCAGTGCCATGCGCATGTCGAGGTCCAGATGGTTGGTCGGTTCGTCGAGAACCAGCACGTTCGGACGCTGCCAGACGATGAGTGCAAGGGCTAAGCGAGCCCGTTCGCCACCCGAGAAACTGCCACATGGCGTCTCCATACGTTCGCCGCTAAAGCCAAAGCTACCAAGGAATGCACGTAAGGTCGCCTCGGAAATCTGCGGACCTGCCAGTCTCGCGAGCTGTAGCATCGGACTTGCTTCGCCATCCAGCGCATCCATCTGATGCTGGGCAAAGTAACCGAGATTGAGATGCTCGCTAGAGGTGCGGTCGCCTGCAAGCGGCTCAAGTACTCCGGCAATGGTCTTGATCAAGGTCGACTTACCCGCACCGTTCATACCGAGCAGGCCGATGCGGCTGTCAGGCGTGATCTGTAGACGGACATTGCCGACGATGATTTTACTGCCTGTACTGGTGCCATAGCCCGCATCGATGTGATCGAGTTGCAGCAATGGCGAGGACATCTTGGATGGTTCGCGGAAGCTGAAAGTAAAAGGCGTATCCACATGCGCCGGGGCGAGCAGTTGCATGCGCTCGAGCATTTTGACCCGGCTTTGCGCTTGCTTGGCACGCGTCGCCTGCGCGCTGAAGCGGTCGATGTATTTTTGCAGGTGGGCGCGGGTCGCTTGTTGTTTCTCAAAAGCCTGCTGCTGCTGTGCGAGGCGTTCGGCACGGGTCTGCTCGAAGGTCGAGTAATTACCGGTGTACAGCGTCACTTGTTGGTTTTCGATATGAATGATGTGATCCGTGATGGCATCGAGAAAATCGCGATCATGCGAGATCAGCACCAAGGTCCCTGTATACGCATGCAGCCAGTCTTCCAGCCAAAGGATGGCGTCCAGGTCCAAGTGGTTGGTCGGTTCGTCGAGCAAGAGCAAATCAGAACGGCTCATCAGCGTCCGGGCGAGGTTGAGACGCATACGCCAGCCACCGGAAAAGCTCGATACAGAAGCCTGCTCCTGCGTGGTCGTGAATCCTAAGCCAGCCATCATCTGCGCTGCTCGGGCTGGTGCAGTGTATCCGTTAATGGCATCCAGACGTTCGTACAGATGACCGAGTTCTTCGCCTGACAAATGGTCTGAGTTTTTTAGGGTCTGATCGATCTCCCACCATTCAGCGTCACCAGCCAGTACAAAGTCGATGGCGGCAGTGTCCTGACTTTCGATTTCTTGTGCCATGTGGGCGACGGTCCAAGTGGCAGGGCGGGTCAGTTGACCCAGATCGGCACTGATCTCGCCCTGAAAGGCGGCGAAGAGGGTGGATTTGCCTGCGCCATTGACGCCGGTCAGGCCGACTTTCCAGCCGGGATGAATCTGAAAGCTGGCTTTTTCAAATAATAACCGCCCGCCACGGCGCAGGGCAAAGTCTTGGAGTTGGATCATGGGGTGCCTGAGATGCTAAAGAGAAAATAAGGTGCGTGATTAAAATAGCGCAAGATGCGTACACGACGAGAGGATATTGTAGTTTTTTGTCGGGACAATGACCAGTGCTGACGATTTTACAGGTTAACCTCATATTAATCCGCGTGTATTCAAAACGTCATTTCGATGCTTTTTTGAGTATATACAACGTGGATAAAATTACCTGATTGGCTTATTCATCACCATGAAAATCAGGGATTTGAAGGAAATTGTATATGTAGCATTATTATGCTTGAATTTTTTCTCAAGTTGGGCAGAATAGGGTGCGCGGTACATATAACAGATAATAGCGCATCCATTTACATGCTCCACATTATTAAGCAAAGCAGGGAAATCACCATGAATACTAAATTGAAATTCACTCTTGCAGCATCTGCCGTGCTGTTTGCCGGTGCCGCCAATGCGGGTCAAACCATGTGCGTGTTTGACTTGCTGGGTGCACAGGGCGACCAGTTCGCGATGATGAAAGACTGGGCATTGGCTGCCAAACAATGGGGTGCAGATGTCACGTTGAAACCTTACACCGATGAGCGCGTTGCCGCTGAAGACTTCAAAGCAGGTCAATGTGATGCCGTGGCTCTGACCGGTATCCGTGCACGTCAATTCAACAGCTTCACCGGTTCGATTGATGCGATCGGTGGTTTGCCAAGCAATAACGCCGCCAAGATGGTTATCAGCCTGATGGCAAATCCGAAACTGGCAGGCGATATGGTCAGCAATGGCTATGAAGTCGCTGGTGTGACCACGCTGGGTTCGGCTTATATTTTCGTAGATGACCGTGCGATCAATACCCTGCCTAAAGCTGCCGGTAAGCGCTTTGGTGTACTGGACTATGACCAAGCCCAAGCGAAAGTGGTTTCCAAAGTCGGCGCACAGCCTGTTTCGGTTGACCTCCTGACCATCTCCGGTAAGTTCAACAACCATCAGGTTGAAATCATCGGTTTGCCAGCCATGGCCTTCAAGCCATTCGAGCTGTACAAAGGTCTGGGTGACAAAGGTGCTGTGATCCGCTTCCCAGTGGTTCAAGTGACCGGCGACGTCGTGATCAAGCAAAACAAATTCCCAGCCGGCTTTGGTCAGAAGAGCCGCGAGTGGGTCGCAAGCCAGGTTGACCGCGAAATGGGTCTGATCGCTAAGGTTGAAAAAGGCATCGACGCCAAATACTGGATGGACATCCCTGCCAACGACAAAGTCGGCTATGTCAAACTGATGCGTGAAGCCCGTATCGACCTGACTAAAGAAGGTATCTACAACAAGAAGATGATGGCGATCCTGAAGAAAGTGCGTTGCCAGATCGATCCAACCAGCTTCGAATGTGCTCTGAACGACGAATAAAGTCTGAATGGGTAGATGTAGTCTAGGCACAGCCAGCTAAGTATTAGCTGGCTGTGTTGTTTAAGCCCAGAGTCCGCATTGCTGACTTTTGGGATCTCTCAAGTCCTTGCATATTCGCCCGCGTATTTTTTGTCATTCTCGCCATAGCGTCTGCAAGCGGTTTTGAGGTTCAATCGCAGTATCACGGACTCAATAAAAAGCGCCATGCGTGGATGCAGCAGACAGGGTCTTTGGTCGTTTATCGTTTTATGGAGAATACAGGTGAAAAAAATTGCAATGGCAGCGCTCTTGGGCGCGATGGGTACTCAGGCAGCGCATGCAGGCCTCAGTTTGTGCGTCTATGATCCACTGGGTGCGCGTGGCGATGCTTTCGGTTATGCCAAAGACTATATGCTGCAACTGCCTAAATTCGGTTATGCCGATCCCGTCAATCTGAAGGCTTACACAAATGAAGCGATTGCTGCCGAAGACTTCAAGGCAGGCCAGTGTGATGGTGTGGTGCTCTCAACCTTGCGTGCGCGTGAATTCAACGGCTTTACCGGCAGTCTGGATTCGATCGGTGCGGTGCCCTCCCGTCAGGACCTGAACATCGCCCTGCAGGCGTTGTCGAGCAAACAACTGGCTCCCAAGATGATTCAGGGCGACTATGAAGTCGTCGGCCAGATCCCGCTGGGTACTGCATATATCATGGTTGATGACCGTGCCCTGAATACGCTGGCCAAAGCTGCCGGTAAAAAAATCGCCGTCCTCGACTACGACAAATCGCAAAACAAACTGGTACAGCGCATTGGTGCCCAACCGGTCAGCGTAGACTTGACCACCATTTCGGGTAAGTTCAACAACCATCAGGTCGATATCATTGCCGGTCCAGCCGTGCTGTTTAAGCCGTTGGAGCTGTTCAAAGGCATGACTGCACCGGATGGTACGATCAAAGGTGCCGTGATCCGCTTCCCGTTGATTCAGGTAACCGCGACCATGGTGGTCCGCAAGAGCAAATTTAACAACGAAGACGCCAACCAGAAAATTCGCGAATACGTCTTTTCGCAGATCGGTACTGCCTACAAATACATCGATAATGCCGAGAAAGAAATCGACGCCAAATACTGGATGACCATTCCAGATGCGGACAAACCCGGCTACGTCAAATTGATGCGCGAAGCCCGTATAGATCTGACCAAAGATGGTACCTACAATCCCGACATGATGCACTTGCTGAAGAAAGTCCGTTGCAAGACCGACCCATCTAGCTTTGAATGTGCCCTGAACGACGAATAAGCGTTTATCGCGTCTAATCAACAGCCTTTTTCAAAAGCCAGCAGAGATGCTGGCTTTTTTTGTATGCAAATGATTGCGCAATGCAGAAGATGGGCAGGGTTTGGCTTGTGCTTTTACAGCGGATGCATAAAAATCAAGGCTTCAGAGATCGCTACAAAAGTGACTTAGGCAGGTAGTGAATTTATGTCAGACAAGGGGACTTACGCACCATGAAGGCATGGAAAATCGGATTGTGCGCCATGATGGCCGCTTGTACGCCGGTCACGCACGCTGCGGGTGAAACACTGAATTTGTGTGTCTATGATCCCTTGGGCACGGCAGGTGATCTGTTTGGCTATGCCAAGGATTATGTACTCCAGATGCCGCGCTTTGGCCTCGTAAACCCGGTCAATCTGAAAGCCTATATCAATGAGGGTGCGCTGGTTACAGATTTTAAAGCCGGCCGCTGTGATGGCGCCATGATGAGTACATTGCGGGCGCGTGAGTTCAATCAGTTCACGGGGAGTCTGGATGCGTTTGGTGCCGTGCCTTCCAAACGTGAACTGAATATCATCTTGCAGGTACTGTCCAACAAGCAGTTCGGCCCAAAAATGTCTGAAGGCCCTTATGAAGTCGTTGGTATGTTGCCTTTAGGCTCGGTCTATATCATGACCAATAATCGACAGGACTATACGATTGCACGCATGGCCAAGAAAAAAATTGCCGTGTTGGACTTTGACAAAGCACAGGCTGAATTTGTTCAGCGTCAGGGCGGAATACCAGTCAGCGTGGATTACAACACGGCTTACAGCAAATTTAATACCCATCAGGTCGATGTGCTCGCAAGTCCCGCCATCATGTTCAGACCACTGGAACTGTGGCGTGGCTTGACGGACTCGAGTGGTGCTGTGAAGGGGGCGATGATCCGTTTACCGGTTATCCAGCTCACGGGTACGCTGATTGTGCATAAAAATAAGTTTCCCAATGAAGACGTGAATCAGAAGATTCGTGAATATGTTTTTAGCCAAATCGGCTTCGCCTATAAATATATCGACAGCGCTGAAAAGGAAATCGACAACAAATACTGGATCGATGTGCCTGATCCTGAAAAGCAGAACTATGTGCGCTTCCTCCATGACAGTCGGGTCGCTATGGTCAAGGGAGGCGTCTACAATGCGGACATGATGCATCTGGTGAAAAAGGTCCGCTGTAAGGTAGATCCTACCAGCTATGCCTGTGCACAGAATGATGAATAATGGGCTTACGTTAGTCTACGTTCGATGTGACGCCTTTGCTGAGATCCTCTTGAAAAGTAGGGCAGGCCCCCGCATCTTAAATCGGGAGCGTGTTCGTGGTATGATGAACACTTGAAAAGGTTACTGCCGGGGCATGTAACCTCTGCCTGATGAGGCCTGTGATGAGGATAGTTCGATGAATGCACCTGCCATGATTCTGACCGATCGTGCGGCAAATAAAGTACGCCAACTGCGTGACGGTGAGGGGAATCAAGATCTCCTGCTGCGTGTCTATGTCACCGGTGGTGGATGCTCCGGTTTCTCTTATGGTTTTACCTTTGCGGATGCATCCAATGATGATGATGCGCGGGTAGACAATGGAGATGTCGCGATGGTGATTGATTCCTTGAGTTATCAGTATCTGGTCGGCTCCGAAGTCGATTATCTCGAAGGTCTAGAAGGTTCACGTTTCGTGGTTAATAACCCTAACGCGACCACGACTTGTGGCTGTGGCTCCTCGTTTTCGATTTAAACGGGATACGATCAGGATCGATTTAGCTCCGCGCAGATGTCTGACCAGTGCCGCTTAAGTAGAACCCGCGAATTCGCGGGTTTTTTGTATGTGGCGCTTCAGATTAACACAATATGAAATATAAGAATTATTAAATGTGTCTGTTATTAAAATAGCATGTTAATTGGGTGAAATTATTGGCACATTTTATTATAATTATTTGAAATTTAATAAAATAATTATGAGAATTAGTTGACACTCTTTTATTGAAGCTCGTACACTCAGCCATGAAAGGAAGCGAAGCGAAACGGGATGTTTTGCGCATATAGGCCTAGTTTGGCAAATACTGCTCAAGCAGTAATGTGACAGTTAAATGAGACGCTATACGTATTCTCTATGCATCAGTGTGTAGATTGCTCAGTCGTCGATGTTTGATCGTCACGGTCGTTTTGTCTCCCCGCCCGACTTTCATATTTCAAATCTAATGATATCTATATCGACATTTCCTAAGGAGAGGGACATGGCCAAACCAACATTAAATGGTCTGACAGGGATTGATGGTTTCGTAGCAGCTGCACTGGTCGATTCCAGCAGCGGTCTGAGTCTCGCCACTGCAGGCGGTGGCATGGATCTGGAGCTGGCTGCAGCGGGTAATACCGAAGTGGTCCGTGCCAAGCGCAAAGTTGCTGCCGCACTGAAGCTCAATGACACCATCGAAGACATTCTCATCACGCTGGGCAAGCAGTACCACATGATTCGCCCGCTGGAAAAAAATCCAGATATTTTCATTTACCTCGTGCTGGATCGTTCCAGATCCAATCTGGCGCTGGCACGTCATACGCTGAAAGCTTTCGAACAAGAACTCGACTTCTCGTAATCCGCAGTATGTGATCTGCGGTGTGCGTGGATGAATCAGCAATCGATGCAAAGAGCGACACCGTTCTTTGCATCATTCTTTTCAACGGTACACAAAATTATGTGTGAAGTAGTTTGCGTTTTTTCTGAATTTGTTTAAAATTGAATCAGGAAAGTGTTTTACGCACAGTAAAACAAAGTGCTACTCAAGGATAGAGAGCCATCATGGAACGGTCATTTAGAGCATCAATACTTGGTCTGGGATGTACAGACGTCGTTTCGATCCGCCAGCATATCCATGACGTACTGGTCATGGATGCTGATGTTGAGTGGGTCCCCGCCAATCAAGACGATCTTGATTTTCTCGTCGTGAATTCCAGCTTCATCAACTCCAACAGTATCCAGAGTTTGCTGAAACGTAAACCCATGCCCGTACTGCTGGTCAATCATCATTCGATGTCCGAAGGTCAGCAGCAGGATGTCCTGTCATTACCGCTGTCGGAGCATTCCAAAGTCAAGCAATGGATCCGCGACTACGTCATCGATAAAAAATCGCTCTCAACTGCCGCGTTTAGTGCCCAGAATACCTATAGCCTTGCTTCCGAGGACTTAAGTGTGCTGGAGGCACTGCGCAATCCGGCACATCGTATCGTGCAGGTATTTGATTCACGTGGCACCATCGGTGTGGTCGATACGGTGAAGGGCGTGCTGCGACTGGTCCCTGAACGCCGGGGCAGGATCGAGCTGGATGGTTCGTGGCGCTTTGAGCCTGTATACACCATGCCTGCGTGGCCGGTGAGTCTGGATCTGGTGCAGTGGCTGTGGGAGATGGCGTGGTCATCACAGCAATGCGCGACCCTGCTTGATGTGCAGCAGCCTTTACGTCTGCTCAGTTGGCCGCAACCCAGCAATGCAGATCGTAAGGAAGTGCTATCGATGTCGGCCTATCTGGCGAAAGATCAGATGAATGCGGTGCAACTTGCGGCGGCAAGTCAGGTGAGTCTGGGACGGGCACAGCATTTTCTCTCGGCCTTGCTGGCATCGGGCTGTGGGGTAAAAGTGCAATCTTCGTCGTATGCGGCAGCGACCTTACCGTCACCGGAGCAACGTCCAGCCAGTGGTTTTCGTCGCCTGTTGTCCAGCCTGCGCAGCCATCTGGGCATCTGAGCAAGCATTTCTCATCATGGATGTGAGCCGCCTGTGTCCTTGGGCGGACTCCGAAGGAACGTATTATGCAACGATATAAAATCGTTTTTGGCGGTGCCATGGGGTCGGGTAAATCACAGGCCATCAGCAGCCTGTCCGAAATTCCGGTTTTCGCAACTGAGGCCATGAACACAGATCTTGGCTCACACAACAAACTGCTGACCACAGTCGGTATCGATTATGGGGAAATCACCATCAGCGATGGTCTGAAGATCGGTCTGTACGGTACGCCCGGACAAAACCGCTTTAATTTCATGTGGCCGCTCATTGCCAAAGGCGCGCTGGGGGCTGTGATTTTAATCGATCATAGTTCGTCGGACCCACTGGTTGATCTGGATGCCTACGTGCGGGCCTTCTCTCTGGAAGCGCACCGGACCGTGGTCATTGGTGTTACCCATATTGACCAGAGTGAGCTGAAATCGCTGTCGCGCTATCGGGAATGGATGGCGCAGCGGTCTATTTGTTTTCCAGTCTTTGCTGTCGATGCCAGACGACGGGAAGATGTGCTACTCTTGATTGAAACCATCATTGCCAGTCTTGAAGTTCAGGACAGTCATGGGGTCGAAGTGCTGGGCTAAGGAGTGGACCGGCATCAAGTAGATAGGACATAAAGACACAGGGATGAATCATGAGTGACTTTTTGGAAGCGTCGCATAGACAACCGTCTTCCTTATACCAAAAACTGGCTAAGCGCTGCTTGCAAGACCTGATTTCAGATGTATCAGGGGTCAACAGTGCTTTGCTTGCGTCAGGTGACGGTTTTGAGGTGGCTTCGGTGATCCAGCAAGCCGGGATGGATAGTGGCAAGATTGCTGCGGTCAGCAGCTCTATATTGTCGATGATCCAGTCATTCACGGTTGAGATTAAGCTGGTCGGCTGTCAGTCATTGATTCTGGATGCGGTCAATGGCAAAGCCATTATTATGGAAGTCCCACACCAGCTCTACCCGATGGTGTTGGTGGTGTTAGCATCCGACAAGGTCTTACTCGGGCATGCGTTGCATAGCATTCGCCATTGTTCGCAGCGTTTGATCGAGAGCAGCCTGAACTAATCAGGCTTGAAGTTCACTCTTACCAGAGTCCGCCTAAAATGCGCGGACCTGTTGCACCCGTCACTGCGGGCAGATTGCCGGGTTTGGCCTGCACCCGCTGTGCAGTTAGCCAAGCAAATGCGGTTGCCTCGACCCAGGTTGGGGCGAGCCCCAGCTCGGCAGTACTGTGTAATTGCCAGGTCGGGAGTAACGACTGTAGTGCCAGCCAGAGACTATGGTTATAAGCCCCACCACCGCACACCCATAATTCCCCTCCCTCTAGACCGGTCTGCGCAATCGCCTGACTCACGCTGGATGCCGTGAGCTGTAGCAGCGTTGCTTGCACGTCTTCGGGGGACAGACTATCTATCACTGGCGTCATTGAATCGATACGACCATCACTGGTGAAATCGCTGTCTTCGATATATTCGCTTTCAGCCAGATCCTGCAATTGCTGCTCAAGCCAGAGCAGATTGAATTCTTCGCGTCCGGTACTCTTGGGGTAGGGGCGGCTGAAGTATTCATGCTCCAGAAGCTTGCGCAAGAGATTGTTATTCACCTGACCAGAAGCTGCCCATGCACCGTCGCGATCAAAGGGCTGTCCGGTATGACGCAGACACCAAGCATCCATCAGCAGATTGGCTGGACCCGTATCAAAGCCATAAACCTTCGACTCCCCGACAGGCAATACACTGATATTGGCGATACCACCCAGGTTGAGGATGATGCGGGAGATAAGCCGATCAGTAAACAGCGACTGGTGAAAAGCGGGAACTAACGGTGCCCCCTGACCACCGGCGGCCATATCACGGCGGCGGAAGTCGGCGACCACTGGCAGTCCGGTGAGTTCCGCAATCTGATTCGGATCACCGATCTGCAGGGTAAAGCCACCTTCCGGACGATGGCGGATGGTCTGACCATGGCTGCCGATGGCCCGTATCCGCGCACGGTCCAAATGATGTGCCTCAATCAATTCGTTGACAGAGGTGCCAATCAGACGACCCAGTGCAACATCAGCCAGCCCCATGCGCTCGATCTCATTATCATCGGCCAGCGTTAGGGCTAGTAGTGCCTCACGGAGTTGAGGCGGAAACGAGACCGTGAGTGACGCATGGAGATGCAGAGGCGCAAAAGACACCGCGACCAGATCAATGCCATCGAGACTGGTGCCAGACATGATGCCGATATAGAGTTCCTTGGGATGTGATGTCATGTGCATGTCCTGATCTGATCGGATTTGGGTGCTGGTAAAGAAGGGGGGTGTTCCACGTGGAACAGTGGCCATTGGATGCGGTCGTACTGTTGTTAAAATCAACAACGAGGATACCGTCTAAAGTCTAAAAAAGGTAATATAGCACGCAATATGATACGACACGATGTACCCAGTTTATGACGTCTTTTCTCCCCGCAGAACAGCAGCTTGCCCTGATCGAACGTGGCACCAGTGAAATCATCCAGCGTGACGAACTTCTGAAGAAACTTCAGGAGAATCGTCCATTGCGTATCAAGGCCGGTTTTGATCCGACGGCCCCCGATTTGCATTTTGGTCATACTGTGCTGATCAACAAATTGCGTACCTTCCAAGAATTAGGTCACGAAGTCTATTTTCTGATTGGTGACTTCACAGGCATGATCGGTGACCCGACCGGTAAAAGTGCGACTCGTCCCCCCCTCACGCGCGAGCAAGTGCTGGAAAATGCACAGAGTTATCAGGATCAGGTATTTAAGATTCTGGACCCGGCCAAGACCAAGGTGGTGTTTAATTCAAGCTGGTTTGAGCAAAAAACCGCAGCCGACATGATCGCGCTGGCATCGCAATACACCGTGACGCGCATGATGGAGCGTGATGATTTCAGTAAGCGTTTTAAAGCGCAGCAGTCGATCGCGATTCACGAATTTCTCTATCCGCTGGTGCAGGGCTACGATTCGGTTGCATTGGAAGCCGATGTGGAATTGGGCGGTACAGACCAAACGTTTAATCTGCTAATGGGGCGCACTTTGCAGGCCCGCTATGGTCAGAGTGCGCAGATCTGTATCACTCTGCCGATCCTCGAAGGACTGGATGGCGTGCAGAAGATGTCCAAGTCGCTAGGCAACTATATCGGCGTGCAAGAAACGCCGGGCGGCATGTATCAGAAGATCCTCTCCATGCCGGATAGTCTGATTCCGCGTTATTTTGAATTACTCAGCTTCCGTCCGGTCGCTGAGGTTGAGGCCTGGCTTGCCGAGATGGCTGCGGGTCTCAATCCGCAAGAACTGAAAAAACGTCTGGCGGAGGAGATCATCGAGCGTTTCCATGGTCGTGAAGCCGCTGCCGCTGCGCACAAGAGTGCAGGCAATCGCATTGTTGATGGTGAGATTCCTGAAGATCTGCCAGAGGTGAGTTTGGGCCTTGACGGTCAGGATGCGCTGTTTATCACTAGCGTGCTGAGCCGTGCAGGTCTGACCAAGAATGCAGCACAAGCCAAAGATGCACTAGTTCGTGGTGCAGTCAAGGTAGATGGGGCAGTGGTCGATGCATCGTTCAGCCTGCAGCAGGGTGCCAATGTGATCATTCAGGCAGGCAAGAAAGCCATCGCCCGTGTGATCGTAACTGCTTGAGCCAGCGGCGATCCGGTCAGACCGGATCGCTACTATGTCGTGTTTAACGCCTTTTGTATACGCAGGTCATGCTGCCATGTCTGATTCCTTGTCCACTTTTTCCACTTATCTGCAGGACAGTTTGCGCTTGCCTGATGGACAGGTGGGCGCACTGGTCAAGCTCAGCTTGGGCAAATATCGTGGGAATGAGGTGGGCCTTGAGAAGATTGCGATTCGTCCGATCTCGATCAAAGGCCAGCCGCAATTGTCATTCACTTACCAGTATCAGACGCGTGATATTACCAAGAACTTTGCGCTCATGGACGGTGCAGCCCTGATTCAACGCTATCTGGACCCCAATCAGCCAGAGTTGTTTAAAAGCGCATTGCTGCGAGTGGTTGGGGCTGAGCATCAATTGCTCTTTAACAAGAAGAATGAGGTGTCACTGCAGACGCGTGCAGTAGCAGAACAAGATACTCAGACGACCGCTGCGCATGATCGTAGCAAACAACGTTATGTCGATCAAAGTCGTCCTTTTTTGACCCGGCTTGGTGTCACTGATCAGGCGCAGCAGATTATTCCGGCCATGTCGCGTAAGTGGAAGCAGATCAATAAATTCATTGAGATCTTTCAGCACGCCTTCGACACGCTGAATTTATCACTCGATCAAGCTGTACATGTGGTGGACTTTGGGGCTGGGAAGGGGTATCTGACGTTTGCCCTACATGATTATTTACGCCATGTCCGTGGTTATCAGGCGGATGTCACGGGTGTTGAGTTACGGGATGAGTTAGTACAGTTCTGCGAGCGAGTGATTGCTGATCTTGCTATCGATGGACTGCATTATTATCAGGGTGATGTACGCAGCTATCACCCAGCGGCTGTCGATGTCATGATTGCGTTGCATGCCTGCGATATCGCGACAGATTATGCGTTGCATACCGGTATCCGGCTAAAGGCGGACATCATCATGTGTGCGCCCTGCTGTCATAAAGAGGTGCGACCACAGCTTCAAATGCCGCAGGTACTCAAACCCGTATTGCAGCACGGCGTGCATCTAGGGCAGGAAGCAGAGATGCTGACCGATGGTCTGCGCGCGCTCTTGCTTGAAGCCTGTGGCTATGAAACCAAGGTCTTTGAGTTTGTGTCCTTGGAGCATACGCAGAAGAATAAAATGATCCTCGCGATCCGTCGAGATAGCCTGTCGCAGAATGCGGCACGCCGTGATCAGGTCCATCAGCAGATCAAGGCGATTAAGGATTTTTACAGTATCCGTGAGCAGCGTCTGGAGACCTTGCTGCGAGAAGATGGCTTACTGTTCTGAGTTGATAGTGATTGTATAGATACATCTTACATTCTGTTTACTATCAGGATTCGCCGCATCACATGATGCAGGGCTGTAGCAGGCTGCATTTCTCCGGTCGGATCTTAAAGATCCTACATAAAGACGGTGCTGGTTTGTCTGCTGATGGCAACCAGTAGGCCGTCGTCATTCCATATATGTGCTTCCGCATGGGCATAGCCGTCTTTGGCATGATCGGTCTGCACCCGATATTGCCACCAAGCGTCACTGTGCTTAGATTCGGGCGATGCAAGAATCTCCACCGTCCAACACATGGTACTGGCTGGTGCCACGGTGGTAAACATGGGCAAGACCGACGGTGGCCATGCATCGATCAGGGCGACCAAATGCGCGGTGCTCATGACCTCAAAATGATCTTTCCAGCGCATCCAGCCACCAAAGTCGGGCTTTTCGCTACTGCTGAAGGGGCGTGCACCGACAGCATAGCGGGTATCGACCTGTTGAAAAAATTCAGGTGTGATTGTGGGGATATAGGGAAAAGAGTTTAGATCGGCAGGCCGGGTATAGCTGGGTACGGCAGGGTACTGAGCGACATCAATCACGGAATCTCGCGCACTGCCAAAGCTGGCGAGCAGGACCGTCTGTACCTGACCATGCTGGATCAGACGGGCTTCGGCTTGCGTGACGGATTTGCCACTACGGAAAAACTCCGTGCGGATCTCGATCTCGCCGGGTGTTACGGCACCGATAAACGAAATGGATGCCGAGCGGAGTTGTCGCTTGGTTCCTGAGGTTTGGTTTAGTTCATGCAGCAGGCGAGCGACCAATAAACCTGCGATCAGACCGCCATAGGTGGCGCGACCTTGCCCCCAGCCTGCAGGAACGGTCAGGGTCGAGTGAGTAGCGGCAGTGGAGAGCAGGGTATGAATGGACATGGCGAACTCCGGCCTACGGATGACTTTGAGCCTACACGAAAAAACGTTGGGCGGGATTCACAAAGATGACCGTACGGTCATCTTGGTGAATGGAAGGTGTGGTATGCGGTGATATCGATGTTCCACGTGGAACGTGAGCGGTGCTTTCAATGAGGTGAGCCAGCCAGGACGACAACCTCCGGTTCTCAGCTTGCTAACGCGATGTTCCCAGCTCTTTACGGATCAGGCCATAGATTGCCAAGACAAATATAGCACCAATCATAGCGCCAAATAGCCCTGCGACATTGTCCTGATAAAAACCAAAATGCCGTCCTGCAACATTGGCGAGCCACGAGCCAGCAATACCCAGCAGCATGGTGATGATGAATCCGGCTTTCTGCGGACCGGGGTAGAGGGCACGCGCCAGCAGTCCAGCAAAGAAGCCGATGATGATACTGTATAAGAGACCATGTCCTTGCATTTGTCATCTCGTCTTAACGGGTGGGTTCGATTGATCAGCGTGTCGCAGTGTCTTCATACGCTTGCAGATGATACTGAATTTGCGTGTCTAACCAGCGGCGCAATTCTTGGCGCAGAGGATCTAGTGCGCGCTCAATCATTGCATTCGCCTGCTCTTGCAGTTGTTCTTCGAGCGGAGAAAGCAGGCGCTGGGTTTGTGTTGTGGAACTGTCTGGTGTGACCGCGGATGCCGTGCTGATCGTTGGTGCGATGTCCAGATCATCCGGCTGTAGCTGGTCTTTTTCCCAGTCTTCAAATCGGGTTTCTGGTTCTAGCAGCAAACAAATGCTGCTCAGTTCGCGCAGGACCTGGCGTCGCTCGCTGTATGGTGCCGCCAGCCAGCGCTGCGGAAAATTATTTCCCAGTTGTAAAGACATGTGCTTCCCCTTACTTACTTATTCTCAAAACGCCAATCGCAAAAATCAGATCAATCATGATTGCCTGTGACTTTAGATCACCTGTGTCAGACGATGCATGACCGGAGTGATGCCTCGCTGTTGATAGGCTCGGTAGCGCGTTCGTCCCTGTATCTTGGCCTCTTCGTGGGCCTCGATGATTTCAAAAATCCGCTCGACCTGGCTCGGGTCGATGGTCGCTGCGGCAAGATTGATACAGAGGAGCGGCCGACTCAGCGTCTCCGCATGCGCCGCACCTACGATTTCGCGCCGAGCCGTCAGATAACTGTCCAGCGAGCTCGATAGATGTACCGCGACTTGAGCATCATATACAGGCTCTGTCGAGATCCGATGCGGAATAAAGCTGGTGGGCTGATAGGTCCACAAGAGCTCGTCAAGCTGCTGTTGCTCGGCAGCATCCCGGCATAGCAGCAGGACATCAAGACCTTCCATGAGCGCTCGCTGGCACAGCTTGCAGGCCAGATGCCGGGCACGTGCATCGATGTGCTCCAGCAGATAAAAACTGACTTTACTCATAGCGACCTGGGTGTCGTTTATACGCCAGCGCGTTTGCGCAGGAACTGCATGATCATCGGTACGGGACGACCGGTGGAGCCTTTATTAGCGCCTGTGGTATTGGCCGTACCTGCGATGTCGAGGTGCGCCCAGCGATATTGCTTGGTGTAGCGCCACAAGAAACAGGCCGCAGTGGTGGCACCAGCGGTGCGCCCGCCGATGTTTGCCATGTCGGCCACTGGTGAGTCGAGCAGTTCTTGATAGTCCTCCAGCATCGGCAGACGCCAGACGCGATCATGAGATTCGAGGCCTGCTGCGATGAGTTCATTGACCAGTGCTTCATCGGCGCTAAAGAGCCCTGTCACGACATCACCCAAGGCAATGATACAGGCACCAGTCAGGGTGGCCATGTCGATGACCAGCTCGGGATTAAAACGCTCGATATAGGTTAGCGTATCACACAGCACCAGTCGTCCTTCGGCATCGGTGTTGAGGATTTCGACGGTTTGTCCGCTCATTGAGGTGACGATGTCACCTGGGCGGGTGGCGCGGCCCGATGGCATGTTTTCGGCGCAGGCCAGCGCACCGACCAGATTGATTGGCAGACGGGCGATGCAGACGGCGCGAACGATACCCAGTACGGAGGCCGCACCGCTCATGTCATATTTCATATCTTCCATGCCGGGACCTGGCTTCAGCGAGATACCCCCGGTATCAAAGGTAATGCCTTTGCCGACCAGCACCACCGGTTTGCTGCTGTCGCTTTTACCGGTGTATTCCAGTGTCACCAGACGGCCGGGGCGCTCTGAGCCTTTTGAGACTGCAAGGAAAGTATGCATGCCAAGCTCTGCCATCTGAGCTTCATCTAGCACAGTGACACGCAGCAGGTCAGGAAATTCAGCAGCCAAAGCCTGCGCCTGTTCGGCGAGATATTCTGGAAATACTACATTGCCGGGCTGATTGGCGAGATTTCGGGTAAAGGTCTGACCGATGTGGGTGGCGTTGACCAGATTGATGCGGGCTTGTAGGCCGCTGGCATTACTATGCTGCAGGGTAATGCGCTTCAGAATGGTGTTGGTTTTTTTGCTCTTATAGACATCAAAGTGATAGGCTTTGTTGGCCAATGCCAACGAAAACGGCTCAAGCGCTGCATCTGGAATGCGCTCGACGGAGATCACGGCATGCTCTGTGCGCTCGGCCAGCGCCTTAATGATGGCCGCTGCCAGCTTTTGCGACTGTCCGGCGTTCAGTTCGCTGATATTGCCTGCACCGACGAGCAGTAGTTGCTCAAAACCCTCCAGTGCAGTCTGGTACAGCGGCAGGGTCTCGCCCAGTTTGCCGCCAAAACCGGAACGCTCTGCCAACTGGCGGATAGGCTGTACGACATCCTCAGACCACGATGCGGGCAAATGGGCCAGTTCTTGATCCACGAGTACGACCAGAATATTGTTGGCGTGTTGGGCCACCGCGTGCGACTGGATGTCGATCGAGAGGGCGGCGAGAAGGGGCTGAGGATGTTCGGCGGGATTGACAGCAGACATGGATCCAGTATTCCAGAATAATAGAAAAGAGAATGTATAAAGCCCCGCAGGATCGCTGCAAGAGCTCCAGAACTCTCATTAAAGCACTGTCCTGTCAGGTTGAACAGTCTGAGATTGTGATTTTCGCGTCATTCGGTGCAAACCCTGTCCGAATGGTGAAATTGGTTCTTAAATACAATCGTCAGGAGTGCTCGGAGTTGCCGAAGCAATACAGTTTTAATAGGTAGATCATATCCATTCAGGTACACTGTTACCGCCGACCCGAGAGGTGCGGGCGATCTTGAATCGGAAGAAGGGCATAAGAATCCGTTCAGCCGAGTAGCATAGCCAAGGGATCATCATCGTGATTATTAACCGTTATATCTTGCGCCAAGTGCTGGGTACGACCATTGTCGTGACCGGGTTTCTGGCGTTTATCATGATCGGCGGACAACTCATTCGCTATTTTGGTCAGGCGGCACAGGGGCGTTTTGATGTCAGTGCACTTTTGCTCTTGGTCGTTTATCGTATGCCGGATTTTCTCACGTTGATTCTGCCGCTCGGTTTTTTTACCGCGCTGATGCTGGTGTTGGGCCGGCTGTATGTGGATCACGAGATGACGGTACTGAATGCCAGTGGAGTCAGTCGGGATAATCTCGGGATCATGCTGTGGCCACTGGTAGTGACCATGGTGATCTTAGAGGGCGTCATGACACTTTATGCCAAGCCGCTCGGCTTTGAGCATTTTACCAAGCTTTTGGCAGAGCAGACTGCCAAGGCCAGTATTGATCGGGTGACCCCGGGCAAATTCATGTCATCGGGCACGTATACCTTTTATGCGGGCGGGCAGTCTGCGGACAAGACGGCACTGACGGATGTCTTTATCCATCAGAGTCTGTCTACAGGTCAGGATGTGATCATCATCGCGCGCAAGGCGCTGCGTCTTGTGGACCCCAATCATCTGAATACTATTATCGAGTTGCACGATGGCCGGCGCTATGAGTTGTTTGCTGGTAAACCCAAATATTCTGAAGCCAAGTTTGAGACTTATCAGTTTAATGTCAATGATGCACAGGCCGCACAGGTCACATCGACGCCCAACGACTCCATCTCGACGCTGGAGCTGATGCAGCATACGCAGGACCATCAGGTGATGAGCGAGTTAGGCTGGCGTCTGACCATGCCGGTGATGTTGCTCTTGGCCGTCATACTGGCGCTACCCCTTGCGCAGGTCAATCCGCGGCAGGGGCGCTATATCCGTTTGTTGCCTTCGATTCTGGTGTATGTGGCGCTGGTGATCGGTGTGATGGCCATGAAGCTGAAAGTTGCCAAGGGGCTGTCTGCGGGCTGGTATGGCGGCTTGATGCTGTTGTATCTCGTCTTTGCCATGTTGCTCGCAACTCGGCAGCGTATCCTGACCCGACTGCATGGTCGTCGGCAGGTGTTAGGAGGGACCGCGTGATGATCGCAAGACGGCATGTGAGCCATACGGCCTTCTGGTCGATGACGGGTATGATTTTTCTCCTGCTTTTGATCCAGATGCTATTTATTTTCTTAAGCCAGATCAGTGATCTGTCGGCGAGTTATCGTATTGATGCGGCGATCCGCTATGTGCTGTATCAGGTTCCGGGCAATTTTTACCAGATGCTGCCGATCGGTGCCTTGATCGGCGCTGTGGTGGGCTTGGGTTCATTGGCCTCCAACAGTGAACTGGTGGTGCTGCGCGCTTCGGGCGTTAGTGTCTGGCGAATCGTTGGCTGGGTGCTGCGTCCGGCGCTATTGCTCGGCTTGTGTGCGTTTGCGGTTAGCCAGTGGGTCACGCCTTGGGCGTCCCAGCAGGCACAGGCGACCCGCAGCGGTATCGCACGTGAATCTGCCGTGCGTGGCTATTGGCATAAGGAAGGCGGCGAGTATGCCTTTATCTCCTATGCCAATGATAATGGTGTGCTGGGCGTGGTCAAAGGTTTTCAGCTTGGTCCTGATCAGCAGTTGATTAACAGCTGGCAGAGCCAGACCGGACAGTTTCAAAAGACGCTGGCGTGGCAGTTAGGCGACGTCAACAGCGCCGTGATCCTGTCGTCAGGACAGAGTGAAGGCATCCATGCCGATAAACAGATCTGGGCTGTGAATCTCAAACCCAAACTGCTGTCGGCAGCGACTGCTGATCCAGATGAGCTATCGCCAAGTCAGTTGTTTAAATACAGCCGCCTCGTCGCTTCCGATCAGACCCCAGTACCGCCGGAGTATCGCCTGTCGTTCTGGCAGAAGATGCTGGCACCCTTGAGCCTCATGGCGCAAGTCGTGTTGGCCTGTGCATTTGTCTTCGGTTCCTTGCGCAACCGCTCCATGGGGTTCCGCGTGGTAATTGCGCTCCTGGTCGGCCTTGGGCTGCGCTATGTGCAGGATTTGGTCGGTTATATCAGTTTGGTCGCTGGAGGCTGGACCTTACTATATGTATTGATGCCGATTGTCGGAGTATTTGTGATGGGGGCTATGGCCTTAAAGCGTGCACGCTGAAGACAAACGCGACATTAAAAAGCAGGGCCTATGCCCTGCTTTTTAATGCCCAAATACGGGCCTTAGACCGGCACCGTTTCGCCTTGCTTGAGATGCTGGCGGATAAAGCGGGCGATCTCATTTAAGGCCTGCCGTGCAGCCGGGATGTACTCGGCGAACATCTGGAAGTTATGCCACATGCCCTGATAGATGTGGTAATGCACGATGACGCCTGCCTGTGCGGCGCGATCACTGAGTTTGATGCTATCGTCATGCAGGATCTCGTTGCTGCCTGCCTGGATCAGCATGGGTGGCAGGCCCGCAAGATCAGCAAACAACGGCGAGATGCGCGGATCATCCGCCTGCAGATAACCACGATAGCTGTCTACGCCGCGCCGCAGCGCTTGTGCTGTCAGCATGGGGTCGATGCGAGCATTACTGCGGACTGAGGGCGAGCTGAGACTTAAATCAACAAATGGCGACAAGAGGAAAATCCCCGCAGGCAGTACATCGCCATGATCACGGCGGTCGATTACGAGATTCAGCGCATGGGTCGCTCCGGCAGAATCCCCACCGACCATGATTTGTTCAGGTGCATAGCCGAGGTTCAAAAGTCCGCGATAGGCTGCGATGCCATCGTGCAGCGCGGCCGGATAGGTGAATTCTGGCGCACGTCGATAGTCCACCACAAAGACCGTAGCATGACTGCGCACGGCAATCTCGCTGGCGAGTGCCTGATGACTGCGCGGCGATCCCGCAAAAAAAGCCCCGCCATGAAAAAATAGTATCGCTGTCTCACTGACCTTGGTCCGTGGCGTGATGCGTAAAGTAGGGACAGTCAGCAGCACCGTCTCATGCAACTCGACATCGTCTCGTGCCGGGAAGGTCAGTGCGGCACTCTGATCCATGCCTAAACGTAGCAGCGACAGTGGTAGCGGTAACTGGCTGGGCAGTTTGATACTGGCTTTCAGGCCAGTCTGCACGAGTGCCGGAGTGGCGTGATCGCGCCAGTAGGTTTTGAGTCTTTTGATCATAAGAACATTCAGTTTAAGGTCAAGCCATCATGACACGAACAGGCCATGAAAATTATTTTAGTATCATGTCGTTATTGTTAAATCTTGATCCCCGTGTATCGAGGGTGTAAATCGGCTGCACAGCGACGCTTTGAAGCAGTCTCGCTGTGCAGCGGTTGCTTGTCAATCTTTTTCCGCCATGGTGATGGTGTAGGTCTTGCCTTGCTTGAGCTTGCTTGAGTTACCAAAGACTTCTTTAAAGGTGCGCGACATGAATTCGCGCAGGCCATTGATGGTCACCACGTAGAAACGCGCACCCGGCGTCATGGCGTGCCATGCATCGAGGAGGTACAGGTAGTGCTGCTCTTTGCTGGCCTTGGCAGGCAGATTGGACATGACGAGGTCAAAGCGACGGGCGGGATCAACTTGACGGAAGCCATTGGAGAGTTGTACTTCGGCATTGGTCAGGCCATTGGCGGCGCAGTTGCGGCGGGCGTACTCGATGGCAACAAAGTCTTTATCGATCAATAGGTGCTGGCCCTGCGGGCATGCACGTGCGGCAGTCATGCCGAGCACGCCATAGCCGCAGCCGAGATCAATCGAGGAGTCGGTGGGGCGAAACTCGATGTAGTCGAGCAGCATCAGTGAGCCTTCGTCGAGCTGCTCGGGGGAGAACAGCCCCCAAGTCGAGGTGAAGTTGAATGGCTTGCCGAGTACAGGCTCGGTAAAGCGCAGATCCTCGCGCCAGCGGGTATGCAGGGTGTCGAGTTCTTTACGGTCCATGGTGATCCAGTTGGGCTTAAAGCAGTAAAAGTATGGGGGATATGATAAACGATTACGAAAGTAGACGCGATGATCGCTGGTGTTGATATGGGCCGTGAAATAGGTTAAAAGTTATACAAATTTCTCACTTTTTTCATCTGTAGAGCACAGGCCAAAACACAGCACGATGGACAAAACCGATGCACAACTGATCAATTACGTATTTGAATTTCATAGGGAAGTGTCGGACATGTTTCGAGAGAACTTCGAATCATTGACTAACGAGACATATCATCACCTTCAGAAATCAGAATTGTTTGACCGGTTAAGTGTACTTTGCAAGCAAGGTATTATCGAATTTCGTTATCAGCGCAATACGCTGGTAGTACCAGATAATGGCATGGATTTAAATCATTTACGTTACAACCTGACTGAATATGGCGGAAACCTGTGGGAAGAGCTATTTAAGCCGGATTGGTCTCTCTTTGCTGATTACTATGAAACTCCCGTGTCAGATGATAGAGCAATTGTTGTCTGTCGGGCTATGCGCAGAGCTGAAGTCGAGAGAGTCTGCGATCAGCCTGAAAAAATCATCGCAATAAATAGATGGACGCCGCTTTATTGGAAATCTCTGGACAGCGGATATCTCTATTACGATCTCATCGCGTGGGAAAATCCGGAGCCTGTATTTGATCGGAAGTGGCGTATTTCATGGGATGAAATTCAGATTTAGAAGCGTAACATGATATGGATAAAGCAATTTTTGTTTTCTACCAATGTAATTTTTACGCCTGTCTCGGCCCATTGTTGCTATTGTTTGCATTCGTCTTATTTATCCGGCTTCTGAACGCGCGTGCTGATAGGTTGACGATGATGAATAAAGCCATCAGCATCATTGTGCTGATCGTTTTTCTGCTTGGCGGTATCGAGAGTTTGTATATAGCGCACGAAATAACTGACTTTAAGCAGTTTCTATCAACATTAAAGGCAAAAGAGTAAGCTTAAGTAGATACATTGAGGATAACTAGTAATGCAGGATGGATTTTAACCTATCGGCGATATTGTTAAATGAGCATAGACTCTATGGAGGTGATGCATAGGATTGACGGGATGATACAAATATAATATCGAATGTCGGGTTAGAGCCCATCCTACGGCAAGCGAGTTTCATTTGGGAGATCAAGATGGATGAACCGATAATAGCTTATAAGAAATTGCTTAGGCTACGAACTATTTTTTTACTATGGCCATTTCTCTTTGTTTTACTTACAATGGGTTTTTCAGTTTTTGGCATCAGTGAAAGATTATCAATGATTTTTTCTGCGATAGTCGTTTTTCCTAGCATGTTGATTTTATATTTTATATTGTTTGCAAAAAATTACTGCCCTTGGTGTAGGGAACCTTTCTTTGAGATGAGTACCATGGGTATGGCCAGTCCTTTTGCTTTGTTTAAAAGACATTGTTCTCAATGTGGTAAACCTGATAGGCATTAATAAGCGTAGTAAACGTACGCTGGGGGTGCACCTCAGCATGATTTTTGGAGCTAAAGGAGCCTGATTGTTGGGGCAGGCTCCAGCCTACTTAAGCTGCATGAAGAGGTATCGACATGAACCGCATGAAGTACGCTCTCAGACTTAGCATAGTGATCTTTGCCATCATTAATCTGACGGATGCCATATTCTTTAAGGGAGCGTATTTTGATGGGCTTACAAGCTCCGTTCCCAAGTTCTTTCTTTCGTTTGTTGTGATCTGCGATCTCGTATATCGGTACTGATTTCTTTATGAAATATATTAAAGACTAACTCTAAATCAGCCTTTTCCTCAGTACATCCTTAAAACTAATTTCCAGCGCTTCATTAGTGAGCCACTGTTTAATTTCATCTGCATCATTGAAACTCTTATAATTATAAATTTCCCACAGCCGCGATAATGTGGCATAGGGATAGGGTCGTGAGACGAGCGTGCAGACATTATTCATGGCCATCTCGCCAGTTTCGATAATCCGGTAATACCAGCCCACACAGCCTTGCTCCTGTAGAAACTTGGCCACTCCGCGCTGATTCAGTTGAGCATCTATTTTCCAGCAGGGACGACGGGGTCTCGTGATCTGCATCAGTACAGATCCAATTTTGTAGATGTCACTGATGCACACTTGGGATTCGTGCATGTCTGAGACGATCAAATTCTCACCCAGCATGCCTTCGTAGATGGTCACATCTGGGAACGCCTGACGGATCAACGCATAAGCCTGCTCCGGCATCTGGTGGATAGCCCGAAACTGCCCGCCATGAAAGAACGTATCCGCCTGTTCATCACCCACGCAGCCTGTGGTCGTGACAGTGACGTGATCTACGGCATATTTATTGATGGCGCTGGTCTGCTCACGTGCAAAGGGCAGCGCCTGACCGACCGGTAGCCTGCGCACGGTGCCGTAGTGGGCGGTTTCTTTCATAGCGATGGCCTTGTAGATAAACTTAGGATGGGCTGTAACCCATCCGCGGTAATTGTAGATAGATATAGACTAGATGATGGCTGATGCATCACTGTGATCGAAGGAGCGGACAATAGGTGAAGGTGTATCTTCACTTTCTATATCGATTGAATAATATGGTTCCAATAACATACTGCTTCGGTATGTTGTTGACGTGTCAGCCAGATTTTATTTTGCGGATTTTTGGGATCTCCACCAAGGATGATGGGCTTAATTTCGAATAGTTCCATGCCTATTGGATGGGGCTGTTTATGATTGGGCTCAGTTGTCGGCAGAGCTTTTTTTCCTAAACTAATGAGTAGATCCGTAAAACTAACTGCAATCTGGGTCGCGTAACGTAGATTCATGCCAACAAAGGGAACTTGCACTATAGGTTTATTAGGATTGTGCATATCAAATCCATAACTCTCTCCCCCGCCATTTGAGCCAAACAATAAAAGCCCGGGAGCATGTACATCTGCCGCATAAGCGCGATTAAGGTCTGCTAATTCCTCTGCACGCCAGATCATGAGGTAGTGATAGCAATCCACCCTTCGCCACCATCATATTTATGCATAAACTGCACATAGTCAGATGAGAGTTCGTATGGCAGGGAAGATAAGTTTTTGTGCAAATCACCTTCAGATAAGCCGGTATTCGGCTTCCAATAAGCAAATATATTTTCTATTTCCATGTGTTATAACTCGCATAAGGTGCAATAAGTCAAAGTTCATTGCACCTTACATTCACTTCAAAAACGCAATACTCAACGGATACTTCCAGACCACGCCTTCATTGGCTTTGATGCCGCCTAAGATCGGAAAAATAATCCCGAGCAGACCCAGCACACCCAACAGCGGAAAACCAATAAAGACAATGATCAGACAAGTTGAGATCACGCCATAGATCAGAGCCGAGATCAGCCAGTTGGTGATGACCTTACCATGTGCGTCCAGCTCAGGCATTTCGTTCCGTTTCACCTGCCAGAGGATGATGGGCAGGATAAACCCCACGACGGGTACGACAAAGATCCCGACCAACTGAGAGAAATGCAGAATCATCGCCCACTGACGGACTTCCTGCTCGGTTGGGCTTTTATTTTGGGGTGTTTCGACTGGTAAGGTTTCCATAATAGACCCCCAAGGGTGTCGATAATGATACGTCAGTAATAGCGCAAAAAATCACCGCTTGCAAGCCATGATGCCGGACAAGCGGTGATTTTAAAACTACTTTTGTAGGTCAGATCAATGTTGCAAAAGCATCAGATCTAACGGTGTTGATGTCTCATCAGTATTTATAACGCAGCTCTGCCAGATAGGTCCGCTCCGGGAAGGGATGGTAGAGGAAGTAGCTACGGTTATTCAGATTATCCACGCCCAAGGCGGCCTGCCAGTGACGATTGAACTGATAACTTGCCCGCGCATCCATCACGAAAAACGGATCAAAGCCCTGATAGGTATGGGTGTAGATGTCGGTATTGTCCACCGTGGCATACTGACGACCGACATAGCGACCTGCCAGCGTCCACGTCCAGTGATCATTCGGGCGATAGGCGGCGACCAAAGTTGCACGCCAGTTGGGCACATAAGGCGTATGTGAACCTACTGCGCTGGCATTGGGCAAGGTAGCAGAGGGGACATAGCTGCTATCGGCCAAGATACGGGCATTGACGTAGCTGAGACTGCCTGACAGATCAAGGCCGTGGATTGCAACATCCTGAAACTGCCCAGACAGTTCCACCCCGCGCTGACGGGTGTGATCGACATTCTGCGTGTAGGAGACCGGTGTGGCGTAGCCGGTGATGAGTGCGGTCTGTGAGATCAGGGCATGGTGTACGTCTTCCTGAAAGAGGGATACGCGTACCTCATGCTGGTCGGTCTTGTGCTCAAGCGCCAGCTCTTCGGACCAGACACGCTCAGGCTGAAGGTAGGGATTGGCCTGTGTATAGATACTGCCGGTCTGGACGCTCTGATAAAGTTCGCCGACCGTCGGGAAACGTAGCGCTTTACCGACCGAGCCAGTCAGGCTCCATGCCGAGGTCATATCCCAGTGCAGGCTGGCTTTGGGAGACAGGCCGCTTTGATCTACCTTGGGCTGGGCGATGGGGAAGGTCTTGCTGGCTGCTGTGGTGAGGTTAAAGCCATTATTGGCCTGCCAGTCCTCATAGCGGGCACCGAGGGTGGCCTTAAGGTCTGGACGAACCGCCCAGACGTCTTGCAGCCAGAGGGCCTGGGTTTGGGTTTTGCCTTCAGAGTCACTGTAGAGCGAGGTGGGCACGCCGCCATCCCAGTTGGCGGTGTTCCAGGTTGGGTTTTGCAGGCGATACCAGTCTCCGTGCAGGCCGGTACTGATGACGTGCTGGTCGAGCCATGCGGTAGGTGTGGATGCACTTAAGTCCAATGTAGTCCAGCCAGTCCCGCTGGCGTCAGAGATACGTCCTGCTCCGCCCGTCATGGCAGCTGGATAGGCGCCTGTAGAGGTGCCGGTGGTATCTTGCAGATAGCGGAAGTTGCTGGCAATCAACTGCCAGTTGAGGGCACTCGGGTCCTGACCTTTAAGCGTGATACTTTGCATCAGGTGTTGCTGATGGACTTCGTTGCTTGAGTACTGACCGGCGATGGTACTGGCACTATAGCTATAGCCGCCGATATTGACGTTGCCACTGGTGCCGCCATAGTAGGGCGTACCGTTTAGGGTGAGGTAGCTGCGGCTTTGGGCGCTAGCGTCGTTCTGCCAGTAGCCGATCAGGTAGCTGGCGCTGATGTAGGGGGTAATGTCATAGGCGAGTTTGAGCGTGACATCGTCTTGGATGGTGTGGGTCAGATTACCTGCTCCTATGACCTGCATTGGGCTGCCTGTACGGTTTAAGGTTGGATAACTGCCACTGACGACGGGGAGGCTGCTTGAGGCTGGGGTCGTCGATTGGCTGACGGTGCCAAAGGTGATGGGCTGCGAGGTGCTATTGAGCTCATTGGCCGAGAGGAGCCACGAGAAATCACCGCTGCGGTTGCCGATATAGGCGCTGTATTCCTGCGCATTGGCCGAAGTCTTGGTGCCATAGAGACTGAAGGGCTGGTTGCTGGCACGGATGGTGGCACCCGCCTCAAAGGTCTGCGGCATGCGTGTGGTGATGTTGAGTACCGCGCCATAGGAATTACCGGCATAAGCTGCCGAATAAGGGCCGTACATGACATCGATATGGTCGATGCTCTCGGGGGCAACCATGAACCACTGCGGTGAGCCATTGCCGTTATTGTTGTTGATCAGGGTGGAGAGCAGCACGCCATCGGCCAAGATCAGACTGCGTGCGCTGGCATTGATCCCCGTGGTGCGTGTCGCAAGCGGGGCTTGAGTGTCGCCGATGAAGCGCTTGCGCACCAAGAGATCCGGCAGGTATTTGATGGTGTCTTCGCTATTGACCACGTTAATGGTCGCTTCGGCCTGCGCTTTGGTGATCGTGGCGTGGCTTGCGGGGAAGTCGCTCGGTGTAGCATTCTTTTTCTTTTTGGCAGGAGTGCCTTTGACGACGACAGTGGTGATTGCCGAGTGTTGAGCTGAGGCTGTCGATGGATCTGAGTTGACCTGTGCATCCGTGGCAAGAGTGTCGCTGGTCTGGGCATGCAAGGTTGAGGTTGCTAGTGCGCAGGAGAGCGCAAGCATACTCAGACGCAAGCATGGAATACGATCAGTGATGGATGGATTCGAGAAGTGAGCCATGGGTTACCTGAATTTTATAAAGCCGGACGAACGCCATAGACGCCGTTGACGATAGCGGTCAAACGCGAATTGAGAAGTCTGTGGCGTGGGAATACTTCGACATGACGAGGCGACTTCTGCCCAACAGGCAAAAGGGGTCCATGATCATGCGGGGTCAGGCTAATACAGGTGGGGCTTGGGCGGGAGGATAGAGGTGGTCGAGCAGACGTCGCGTAGGCGCGCGGTACAGGGTAAGTAATGCGGGGTGCTCGATCAGTTGCAGGAGGAGCAGAATCAGACTGAGGACGACCAGTGCAGCTAAGAGTCCGCCTTCCAGACCGTGCGAACACAGCGGGCAGTGCTTCATGATCTTGGCAGCGAGCGTCATCACCTCGTGGATATGGGCCTTGCGGGCCGATATCTGGGTCATCTCATCAATCGCAGCCGGTTTGACACGGCTCTGCATGGTCATCTGATGCATGTCCATATGCGACATATCCATCCCTGCCATGTCATTCATCGCCATCTCAGCAACTGGCTGGTCCGCATTTCGCTTGTCGCTGATCTTGGGCTGAGCGCTTGGGTTTACTTCAGGTGTGGTCATCAGCACTGGACGACAGTGTTCAGATAAGCCATAGATGACCGGTGCGATGCCGAGATTGATCAGAAGCGGTAACAGCAGATGCCAGCACAGACAAAACAGCGCCACCCAAGCGACGAGCGCCCGTGGTATCGGGGGGTGGCGATGAGGGATCATGATGACGATGCGATATCTGGATTAAAGTGCGCGCAGTGTAACAAAGCAAGTTGGCTTTGTGAATGAAGCATTTTTATTGTGGAGAATTATTGTGGTTTTTGAAGTAAAAAGACGTCACGGATGCGACGTCTTTTCGGATACGAACTAGCGCGACAAATTAGCTGGCTTTTTTAACCGGCAGTTTAGCGATCAGCTCGTTGATGAATACTTTCAGGTTGCTCTTGGCTTGCAGAGTTTCGTAGTTGTCAACAAGCGTGGTACGCAGCAGCGAGTAGTCGCTTTTCAGGGCTTGGTAGCCGTTGGTTTGTACGTCTTTCAGCAGGGCGTTGGCATCGGCCAGCAGGGTGTCAACGTGGATGGTTTCTTGCAGTTGAGCGATCAGGCCTTTTACCTTTTCGATCAGGGTGTTGGATTCAGCTTGAACGCGATCGGTCACTTTTTGTACCAGTTCGTTGGTAGAAGCAGTGATTTCTTCGGCCAGCTTTTCAGCTTTTTCGGTCAGGCCTTCAACCAGGGTTTCGGCTTTGGCGAGTTCGGCGGTTACAACTTCTTTTACAGCGGCTTCGGTTTCAGCTACGGTTTCTTTGATGGACATGGTCGTCTCCAAGTGGATAAAAAAGGTATGTCGAGCCATTAAAGCGCTACCCAAATGGCTGTAGATGCTTTTAATTGGCGGATGACCGACGGGAAGCCAGTACTGCCGCATGGGTTTTTTGTACGCTGGTGATGTTCCCCACATCCACCACAAAAAATCCCTGCAATTAAAAATAGCTACAGACAAATTATTACAGACAAAACAAGAGGGGATTACGTACAATGTCCCGCCTTGCGGCCGTCTTCTGCAGGTGGCTTTCATCATGAATCATGTCATGACTGGGAAAGTCCTCTGCAGCAGTTGGGTGATGCTTTAATTTAGTGCAGTCTGATGGTAGCCGCTGGATTGGTAACAAAATGAGCACTTTGTCTGACATTTAGTCAGTGTCGGCAAAATTAAGATGAATGGTCATGAAAATTTCATCTCACCAAATGAAGATACAGTCCTATTAATAGACATGAATGGAACGACGTTATGAGTAGGTATATCCCTGTAACACTGGCAGTTTTGCTTGCTGCTGGTGCTTTGGCTCCCGTGCTGGTGGCCCATGCTGCAGATCCTGAGAGCAAAAAATCCGTCAAGTCCACCGCAGGAAGTGGTGCCGTGACTGCAACCAGCAGCGACAATGCTAAAGTGGGTTATAGCTTTGGTTATCTGATGGGCAAAGGCAATGCCGAAGCCGTTAACGATCTTGATATCGACAAATTCATTGCCGGTTTCCGTGATGGTTACGGTGGCAAAGCCAGCGCTATCCCTGAAGATGAAATGCGTAAAACTCTGCTGGCCTACAAGGCCAAGCGTGATGCTGAAGCCATGAAAGAAATCCAGAAGATGGGTCAAGAAAACGCGGCTAAAGGCAGTGCTTTCCTTGCGGACAACGCCAAGAAACCTGGCATCGTGACTACGGCGAGCGGTCTGCAATATCAGGTCATCAAAGAAGGTACTGGCGCCAAGCCAACGGCCAGCGATCAGGTTGAAGTCAATTACGAAGGCAAGATGCTGGACGGCACGGTATTCGATAGTTCGATTGCACGCGGTCAACCCGCGACCTTCCCGCTGGCGGGTGTGATTGCGGGCTGGACCGAAGGTCTGCAACTGATGAAAGAAGGCGGCAAATATCGCTTCTTTATCCCGTCCAAGCTGGCCTATGGTGAGACTGGTGCGCAGACCATTCCGCCTAACAGTGTGCTAATTTTTGATGTGGATCTGATCAAGATCGTGAAAGGCGACAGCAAAGGCGATGCAGACAAGAAATAATCTGCCACGCTAAAAACCGCTGATCTTCAGCGGTTTTTTTTTGTTTGAACCCGGGCCGTCAGTGCTTTTCGCCAAAGACCTGATTGAAGAAACCACGCATGGCCTGCCATGAGGCAGTATCAGCGGCGGCGTTGTAGCCGATGTCGATATGGTTGGCTTTAGCCAGCCGGTCGGCATCCGGGCTTGAGAAGGCGTGCTTGGCACCGGGGTAGGCGATGAACTGGTACGAGACATTGGCGGCTTTCATTTCATCCTTGAAAGCCTCGACATCCTTGGCAGGGACCATGCTGTCGGCAGCGCCATGCAGCACGAGGATCTTGGCCTTCACCACGCCGGGCTTGGCGGGGGTGTCGGTTGCGAGTACGCCATGGAAGCTCGCAACGCCTTTTAAGGGCATGCCGCTGCGGGCCATATCGAGCACGATCTTACCGCCGAAGCAGTAGCCGATGGCGGCGATCTTGTCGGGATTGACCTGTGCTTGGGCCTTGAGGAGATCAAGGCCGGCTTTGGCACGGCTCATGGAGACTTCGGGGCTAATCAGGGCACCGTGCATCATTTTCATGGCGTCATCCGCGCTCTCGGTATGCTGACCATTGCCATACATGTCGATGGCAAGCGACGCATAACCGAGTTTGGCAAGCTGGGTGGCGCGGCGGCGGGCATAGTCGTTGAGACCCCACCACTCATGCACGACCAGTACACCGGGGCGACGGACCTTGATGGCATCGTCATAGACGTAGTAGCCGGTAAGCTTGGTGCCGTCGGCTGTGGTATAGGGGATTTCTTTGCTCTGAATCGCGGCAAAGGCACTGACGGAGCTGAGGCTGGCGAGCAGCAGGGCAAATTTGGCAACGGTTTTCATCACATCATCATCCATAGACAGTGTGGAGGGGACGGTGCATCGGTGTGCACTTAAGGCAGGCGAGGAGATACAAGCAGGACTGCCCAAATGGACAATAACAGAAATCGGGCAGCGGCGGCAGCATTTGCCAGTTTCGGATTTTTAATCTGAGGTTTTCATCGTCTGAGTTTCATAGTCCGGGCTTGCATGCTGGACCCGGCTTGAATCCCGTGCATTGTTCCTGATATACAGATCTTTTGTCTCCTGAGTCTGGACATGACATCTCTCTTTACCCTGATCTCCGCTGAGATGCGTGACGGCGAGTCTCTGGCCGATATTCGCGTGGCAGCAATGCGGGAGAGTCTCATCGCAGTGGGTCGCTTTGATGCCGAGCGTGCACGTCGGCGTTTTCTGGATAGCTTTGATCCGGCCTATACGCGCAAGATCATGGTGGCGGGGCGATGCGTGGGGTTTGTCGTGGTGCGCCCAGAGGTCGATAGTCTGCTCTTGGATCATCTGTATCTATTACCGCAAGATCAGGGCAAAGGTATCGGTCAGGCTGTCTTAAAACAGGTGTTTGCTGAGGCGGATCAGGCTCTTCGTGTCGGTGCGCTCAAGGGCAGCCGGTCGAATGATTTTTATCGTCGGCATGGCTTTGTGCTGATCGAGGAGACTGAGTGGGACCGGTATTATTGGCGTAAGCCGGAAGTGCGATGAGTGAAAAAAGGGCCGATATATGCCGGCCCTTTTTATTTTCTGTTTTTAATGTTTATCCACCAGCACCCGCCATGGTTGCAGGGCACCCAGACAGACCGCGATCAGGCCCACCACCAGCGCTGCCGACAGTGGCTCATGCAGCAGTGGTACAGCGGCGAGCGCGGCGAGCAGCGGTGCGGTGGCAAGCACACTGCCGACGCGGAAAGCACCCAGTCGCTCGACCGCGCCGATAAAGGTCAGCATGGCGACGATCACCACAAAGATCCCCTGAAAGATCGCCTGCGTGGCGATCTGCCCCAGCGTAGCCTGTGCAAGCTTACTCGGCATGAACAGCAGATAGACCGGCAGATAGATCACCGCCGAGAGGATGGCAACGCCTGCCATGGCCTGCCACGGTGGAAACATCCAGCGCTTGAGGAATGCGGTATAGAAGCCCCACGCCATCGAGGCGAGGAAGAAAAACAGATCACCGATGCCGAGACTGAAGGTGTGATGCTCCAGCATCAGGATGCACATGCCGACGAGCCCTGCCGTGATGACGATGAGGCTGATCCATGTGTTTTGCGTAATGCGGTCGCCCAATACGATCAGCGCAGCAACCGCTGTCCAGAAGGGCAGCATCCCAGTCATCCAGATCGCGGCATGGGCAGCTGGGGCATAGCCAAAGCCTAAGTAGGCTAGGGTCGCATACGTCACACCGCCCATCATGGCGAGCGCCCACACCCGCCAGTCGCGCAGGAAATCCCACTCACGGCGGTAGATCTGGATTGGGATCAAGACCACAGCGGCAGTGACGAAGCGCAGCGCGCCGATGTCCCATGAGGTCATGGCCTGCGTGGCACCAAAGCGAGAAAGCAGGGTAAAGGTGCCCCAGATCAGCATGGTGATGGCGAGCAGCAGATAGCCGATCAGGCGGGTACGGGAGTCGGGGACACTCACCGGTAGAGACTGCATGAGAGCGCTCCAGACAAGATAAACAACAAAAAACGAGCGGACTTAAACGTTGCGCTGGCGGCTCGCCTCATAGATCGCCATGCCGGTCGCGACACTGACATTGAGACTCTGCAGACTGCCTGCCATCGGGATATAGGTCAGATGGTCGCAGTGCTCCTGCGTCAGGCGTCGCAGACCGGTACCCTCTGCACCCATCACGAGTGTAATTGCACCGGTGAGGTCAATCTGATGCAGCGGCGCGGCGGTCTCATCCAGCATGGTACCGATGATGCGGACGCCTTGCTCTTGCAGCGCAGCCAGCGTGCGAGCGAGATTGGTGACCTGAAAGAAGGGAATCACTTCCGCGCCACCCGCTGCCACCTTGCGCGCGACGGGGGTCAGGCCCGCAGCGCGATCCTTGGGGGCAATCACGCCATGCACGCCCATGGCGGCGGCAGTGCGGATACAGGCACCGAGATTATGCGGGTCGGTGATCTGGTCCAGCGCCAGCAGGAACACCTGTGGTTGTGATTCGACCAGCGCAGCCAGATCTGTCTCATCTAGCACGGGTTGCGGTCGTACCGAGGCGACGATGCCCTGATGCTGTGCGCCTTCGGACATCTTGCTTAAGGTATCGCGGCTGGCTTTCTGCACCGAGATGCCGTGCGGGGCGGCAAGCTGCAGCAAGGCTTGCAGACGCTCGTCATCGCGACCTTGCAGGACAAAGAGCCCCAGCACATGCTCAGGCGTGGTCTGCAGGAGCGATTCGACGGCGTGGATGCCGAAGTGATATTCAGGGTGTTTGCTGGGCTTTGCCATGATGCGCCTTATCTGCGGACTGCGACGGCCGATGCCGTTGAGCATTAAAAAATTGTACTGATGGGTATTGTACCGGAATTTGCGGGCATTTCCTGATTTTTGTGTCGATCAGTCAAAAATAGACATCAGATGATTATTATAAAATTCAGTAAATTAACAGTTTTGATCAAGATGCAAAATAACCAACATGGATAAATAAAATAACTGAATGATCAGAATTGATGGGATTCGGGCTGGTTTTTCGGTGGATCAGTGCAGTAAACGCAATAAAAAGCCGATCTGATGATCGGCTTGTGTGATACCGCTTGTCGATCATGTGACTGATGATGGACCTTGTTTGCGTGCGAGGCGTGCAGCCTTACTGCGTACGCGGATATTGAGCAGTTCAACGACGAAGGAAAAGCCCATCGCAGCATAGAGGTAGTGTTTCGAGACATGGATCTCGAGCCCTTCGGCGATTAGGAACACACCCACCAGTACGAGGAATGCCAGCGCCAGCATCTTGATGGAGGGATGACGCTCGACGAAGTCACCGATGGGCTTGGCCGCAAAGAGCATTACACCTACCGAGGCGACCACTGCAAGAATCATCACCGGCAGGTCCTGCGACAGGCCAACTGCCGTGATCACCGAGTCCAGCGAGAAGACGATATCGATGATCGCGATCTGCAGTACGATACCTAGCACACCTTTTTGCACATTGCTTGCGGTACTGGTCTCGTGATGATGCTCGGCCTCACCGTCGGTTTCGCCGTAGATTTCCTGAATGCTCTTATAGATCAGGAAAATACCGCCGCCGAGCAGGATCAGGTCGCGTCCACTGAGCGCGATGCCACCGAGTGTAAACAGCGGCTCAGTCAGACGCATGACCCACGTGATCGACAACAGCAGGAGAATCCGCGTGATCATCGCGAGCGCCAGACCAAACTGACGGGTCCGGTTTTGCAGGTGCTTAGGGACTTTGGCGACCAGAATGGTGAGGAAAATAATATTGTCGATCCCGAGGACGATTTCCAGCACCGTCAGGGTCAGTAGGGTTAGCCAGGCTTCGGGGTTGGACATCCAACTCACAAAATCCATGATGGGGGTCTCTAGTCAGATTTATCTGGGGTTTAAGGGATAGTTTGTATACTCACCCGATCATCCTGCACCGGTATGCACTTTTTATGCAGCTTGGTTTTATGCCACATTGTTTTGTGCAGCATAGCGGGATTTTCGGTCGATCAAAAGCACGCGCAGCAGATAAGGTCCGCTATTGCTCGTATGGAGCACACGGGTCTGATATCCGCTTCATGTGGAGATTGGATGTATTTTATGTGAATAAAAATCAATTTGTCAGTATCGACGCTGTAATTAATACAGGTCTAAGTGATTTTTTTGAAGTGACAGGTCAAGATATGGCAGGGCGAGGCGGTGAGAGAGTGGGCAAAAACAGTGGCAGGACTGATCGCACTTGAGCGACCAGTCCAGCGGAGCGGATCAATCAGCCTTCAAAATGGCAAACATAGTCAACAGTGCTGACGACTTCGATCTCAAAACTGCTGTTACCATCGACAAAGAACGACTGACCGTTGCGGTAGGATTCTTTGGCTTTGCCGGGACGGGTGACGAAGCATTCGCCAGCCAGAATCTCCATACGCTCCGGTGCACCGGTATTGAAGGTCAGTGTGGATGGGAAGATGACCCCGATGGTCTTTTTGCTGCCATCGGCAAACAGGATGGTGTGGCTGACGCACTTGCCATCGAAATAAACATTGGATTTTTTAACGACACTGACGTTATCAAACTGACCGACGCTCATAAAGCTCTCCTCAAAGATCGGGCTATTCTACTCATCCATATGGGGCTGCACTAGCCCTGCTGTGATCCACCTTGCGACGATAACGTGCAAAGATGATCGGAAAATGATGTTTTGATCACGGACTTCCAGTTCCTGATATAAATCAAGCAAAAAATCTGCCTAAAAGTGAAAGGCTTGGCGCGGAATGCGCTTTTTAGTCGAAAAGCTTTTCTTTTAACCGGACTGGTGTAAGATGATCGCAACGGTGTAAGATATATCTGAAATTATTTGTTCGGTAAAGCCCTGGTTGCTCATAATCAGCCGGCGATCACATGACATAACGCGATAAGGGATGCTGCCCCATGCTGACTCGATTGAATTTGCAGAACTTTACTTTGGCTTCGCGCGTGGTGCTGGATGTGCATCCGGGCTTTACCGTGCTGACCGGCGAGACCGGCGCGGGTAAATCGATCCTGCTCGACGGCCTGTCGGCGTGTCTGGGCGAGCGCATGGATGCGTCCTGTGTGCGCTTTGGTGCAGACAAGGCGGATGTGGTGGCGGAGTTTGATCTGATGGGATTTGCACAGGCCCGTGCATGGCTGGCTGAGCGCGAGCTACTGGATCAGGACGATGACAACCAACTGCGTCTGCGTCGTGTAGTCCTCGCCGAGGGCCGCAGCAAAGCGTGGATCAATGGCACCAGCACCAGCCTGTCCGAGCTGCGTGAGCTGGGCGAGATGCTGGTGCAGATCCACGGTCAGCATAGCCAGCAGATGCTGCTCAAGGCGGACTATCCGATGCATTGGCTGGATACCGTCGCGATGCTACAGCCACAGGCCGATACAGTGCGGGTACACTATCAGACATGGCAGGCTTTGCTACGCCAGCATCAGGAGGCGGTGACCGCGCATGAGGCGCTACTCACTCGGCAGATGATGCTGCAGGCGCAGGTTGAGGATGTGCAGTCGCTCATCAGCCATGATTATGTCGAGCTTGAGCAGGAGCATGACCGTTTAAGCCACTTTGAGAGCATGATGCTGGATGTGTCGGCATTGCTGACGGGCTTGGATGAGAGCGATGAGAATATCCTGTCATCCTTAAACGGCCTGCTGCGTCGGGCCGAAGTGCAGGCCAGTCGTGCGTCTGCATTGGCTCAGGTCGCACAAGGGCTGACCTCGGCGCAGGCGGAGATCGTTGAGGCGATCTCGACCCTGCGTCAGTTCGCCGATGAGCAGGTGCTGGACCCGGAGCGCTTTGCCGAGGTGGATGGCTTGATGGGTGAATATCACCGGCTGGCGCGCAAATACCGCACCACGCCTGAGACTCTCAAAGAGACCTTCGAGGGCTGGCTGACGGAGCTGGAGAAGCTGGATGGCATGGCGGATCTGGCGGGTCTGGCGCGGCAGGCGGCGGAAGCTGAGCAGGCGTATATGGAAGCCGCTCAAGCGCTCGATCATGACCGCAAGCAGGCGGCTCCCGCTCTCGTGCAGCGACTGGTGAATGAGATCAAGCCCTTGGCCTTACCTGAGGCGCGCTTTGAGTTTGAGTTTAGCGACGTGGCACCGAGTGCGGTGGGGATCAGTCAGGTACGGCTGCTCTTTAGTGCCAATCGCGGTATTCCCTTGCAGCCGCTGGCAAAGGTGGCTTCGGGTGGTGAGCTGTCGCGCATGGCACTGGTGATGCAGGTGATGACGGCGGCACATGCTGATGTGCCGGTGTTGGTGTTTGATGAGATCGATGTGGGGATCAGTGGCGGGACGGCCGAGGTAGTGGGTCGCTTGCTCAAGAATCTCGGCGAGCATGTGCAGGTGCTGTGTGTGACGCATCAGCCCCAGGTGGCGGCGCTGGGGCATCAGCATCTCTTGGTGGAGAAGGAGCAGGGCGAGCAGGCAGCAAGCCATCTGCGGGCGCTTACGATGGATGAGCGGGTGCAAGAGCTGGCGCGGATGTCGGGTGGGGTTGAGATTACCGAGGCGACCTTGAGTCATGCGCGGAATCTGCTGCATGTATAAGAGCTGTCATTCATAAAGGCAATGATTAAAGATATTCCAGTATTGGGGGCGATATGGATATGTGGCATTTGAAAAGGGTTATTGTTACAGGTTTGGTCGTGGCTTGTGTGGCTGGCTGTGCAACGGTAAAAGATAATCCCGATCAGAGCCAAGCTACTGAAAAGCGCATTGTCAAAGTTATACCGCCGTCGACATTTCCCCCTTATCCTTGTAATCATGCTTACAATGAAACGCTTACATGGCGAATATTTTTTGATCCGCAGTCCTCGAAGATAAAAGACATGTATCGGCCTGAATTTCAGAAGCTGCTAAACATGCTTTCCGCATATCCCGAGATGAAAATTAAGATTAATGGTTACGATGATGACTTAGAGGTTCGTCAGAAAGGACTTTTATCTCAAGCCCGTGCGGAAGTGATCATGAATGCGCTTGTGAAAGATTATGGTATTGACCCGAACCGGATGTCTGCGCAGGGTTATGGTTATGTTCTCTCTCCAAATATGCGTTTATCCGCAGATCCCAAAGCACGCGAGGCAGTCCGAGCATTGACTCGTCGGGTAGAAGTTAGAAATGATGAGTCGGTGCCAGTTCTGACCCATAGTTGTATTTATTAAAGATACTTCCGGTAGGTATAGGGGACGATATGGGTGCATGGGGGCTGTTTAGAGAGTTCGTACTGAGGGTGATTGTCATAGCCGTGACTGGTTGCGCTATGGTTAAAACAACACCTGATTTGCACCAGTCGAAGCAAGCAGAACTGGTCCAAGCGGGTAAGCCGAATACAAATAATCAGCCTCACCTATGTGAAGTTTATTACGCGAATTTCCAGTTAGTGGTTTTCTTTGATCCGAAGTCATCACGGATAGATAAGAAATATCAGCGCGAAGTTGCCAAGATGGCTGAAAAGCTCAACGATTACCCAGCCATGAAACTCAAGATCAAGGGATATACCGATGATATCGAGGTCGCGAAGACAAGTCTGTTGTCTCAGGCGCGAGCTGATGCGGTAATGAAATCTTTGGTGATGGATTATGGCATTGACCCTAATCGTATCTCGTCTTCTCTGGGGTATGGCTATGCACCAGAAGAAGACTGGAAAAATAGCGAATCCTTGCAATTACAGAGAGCTTTAAATCGTAGAACGGTGTTTAAGACTGATGAGACGTGGTGGAGAAATGTACCCGATCCCCCATGCCATTGATGAACCAAATATGCTTTTCCAAATTCCCACCACCTAATCTCCCCCTCAATCCGCCCAAACCATGAGCAAATGTGCAGCGTGGTATGCATTTTGCTGTTTCACATTGTGATGGAATGTCGTATTTATAAGGCGTGATGAGTGGTAAATGGTGATCCTAAAGCCCCCGGCGATCCGGGTACGCTTGTAAAAGCCTGAAAATAGCACCATATTTAAAGCAAGAACGAAGTTTTTTTAGAGGCAACCCATGTCCGAGTCTGCGAATCGCCCCTCTGGGCGCGACGTGACCGACGTCAGTTTACGGGAGATTTCTATGCCGAAAAGCCTAACCCACCGCTGCCTGATTGCAGCCCGTACCTCAGATGTGATCACGCCGGATGATTTCTTTACCGATGCCGTGGTCTACATTGCCCGCCATGATGAAGACGGTGCCATGGGCCTTGTGATGAATCGCCCAAGCCACGTCCACATCAGCGAACTGCTGTCGGATCTCCAGATCGTCTCCGATCTGGTCAATCCGCATGCCGTACTGCAGGGCGGACCCATGCGGCCGGAAGTGGGTTTTGTCATGCACACCGGACAGCCGGTCTGGCACTCGTCGATTGCGGTCGGCGAGAATGTCTGTATCACCACCAGCCGCGACATTCTGGAGGCGATCGCGCATAACGAAGGTGTCGGCAACTATCAGATCATGCTCGGCTTTGCCAGTTGGGCAGCAGGTCAGTTAGAAGAAGAGATCAAACGTGGCGACTGGCTTGTGTGTGAGCCGGACATGGAGTTGCTGTTTAATCTGCCTTACGATCAGCGCTGGGCGGCTGCGGCAACCAAATACGGCGTCAATGTACCTTGGCTCTCAAGCGAAGTCGGTCATGCCTGAGGAGTTGCTGGATTCGGTGGAAAATTCGTCTCAGGCGCCGAAGGTGCAACGTATTATGGCGTTTGACTTCGGTACGCAGAAATCCGGCGTAGCCTTCGGGCAGTCGATGACAGGTACGGGGACGCCACTGTCCCTGATTCCAATGCGGGATGGTATCCCTGATTGGGATTTGCTGGATAAGGTGGTAAGCGAGTGGCAGCCAGACATCTGCTTGGTCGGCTTACCGCTCAATATGGATGATACGGAGTCGGAGCTGAGCCTGCGCGCTCGTAAGTTTGCGCGCAGACTTAAGCACCGTATCAATAAAGCCGTGTGGATGGTGGATGAGCGCTTGACGACGCGTGAAGCGCGTGAGGACGTGAAGCGCGTGCAAGGTCAACGACGCGGTAAGGCACCGTCTGCCGACTCGATGGCGGCGGTGCTCTTAATCGAGAGTTGGTGCCGTGAGCCGGTGGGTTTGTTGCCTTAGCATATACCTCGTCGAGTTATTATTTTATTTCCGCCTAATGTTCATAGTATTCCACGACAATATTTGACATAAATTTCACAAAAATAAAGCTAAAGTTCAATTCCATTTTCGAGAACAGCATAAATATAATTGCCCTAGTGAGTCGTTTTGCTGGGCGTTTTTCATCGTTTCATTGATATAGGATCATGCCTGATCACTGGTTCAAAGTGGACCGGTAGGAGATGGCGCTGATTTTGCAATATTTAGACGAGAACATGGCTAGATAGGAACATTGCTACGCTCAGGCTACGGGTTAAAAGATCAGAGCTGGTCGGATGATTTTCTGATAATCTGGGCTAAAGCCTGTCGAAAATAAAGATAAGTAGCATTGGTATTTTTTTGATGTGAATATGGCATAGCTATTATTCGGATCACTTTAATAACATCGGGTCAGGTTATTATGTAAGGATCGCTATATATCCCGCATAAATTTATAAAATATCAAACGGATTGGGTCAATCTCTCTAGGATCGGAGGAGGTGGTCGATAGGCCGCCTTTTTCTTTTTGAAGCAGACGTTCATATCTGATTTAGCCGTGTTGGATGGCGTAATGGAGAGCTATGAACCCAAAAGCCGAGTCTAAGGTGACGCAAGTCTTGCGTGGGCTGATGCTGATCGTCAGCATGGGGCTGCCGCTCTTGATCGTCCTGATATTGATGCAGCAGCAGATGACCCATCAGGTCTGGTCTGTGGACACGACGTGGATGTTGATGCTGCATCAGCATGCGAGACCGATGCTCAATGATGCGGCAGTTGTGCTGGCATATGCGGGTGGTCTACCGGGCTGTCTTGCGCTCTGTGTGATGGTGTCGTTGGTTGCAGGGCTCATCTGGCGCTGGGCGGTGGTCAAGGTACAAGTGTTGTTTTTGTGGATTGCGATGTTGGGCGCGACGGGATGGAGCTGGGCGCTCAAGTATGTGATAGATCGTCCGCGTCCGGCGCTGTGGCCCTTGATCGCACCAGAATATGGCACATCGTTCCCCAGTGGCCATAGCGTCTATGCGGCTGCACTGGCAGGGGTGTTGATTGTCTGTGGCTGGCAGTGGGGGCGCAGGCTCCGCTGGCTGGTGGTGCTGATCGCGCTCAGTTGGGCTGGTCTCATGGGTGTGTCGCGGGTCTATCTCGGTGCGCACTATCCGACCGATGTGCTCGCGGGCTGGGCGCTCGGGGCTTGGTGGGTGGCAGTGTTGGGGAATAACTCATATAAAGAAGAACAGGATTAGCCAAAAGACAAATCGGGATTAGACTAGACATGAATCTATCAGCAAGGAAGCCGATGATGAATTTCCCCGAACAATACATTCGTCAGATCCAGCTTAAGCGCGATCAGGTGCCGTCCTTTGATTGCTATCCGTTCTCGTTGCCTGCGATTCGTCCGCTTGAGTCGCTGGATGCACATCAACATGTGACGTTCTTTGTCGGTGAAAATGGTTCGGGTAAATCCACCATGCTTGAAGCCGTGGCGGTCGCGATGGGCTTTAATCCCGAAGGTGGTACGCGGAATTTCAGGTTTAATACACGTGACTCACATTCTGATCTGTCTGAATATTTAAGGGTCATCAAGGGAGTTAAACGAGCGAAGGATGGTTTTTTCCTACGTGCCGAGAGCTTCTTTAATGTCGCAACAGAGGTAGATGCCCTAGATAAGTTGGGTCCGCCTTTACTGCCCCAGTATGGCGGTAAATCCCTGCATGAGCAGTCCCATGGCGAGTCTTTCATGGCCTTGATGATGAATCGCTTTAGCGGTCATGGCTTATATCTCCTTGATGAACCCGAAGCCGCCTTATCTCCACAACGACAACTGGCTATGCTTTCTTTAATGCATCAGTTAGTGAAGAAAAAGTCGCAGTTTGTGATCGCGACGCATTCGCCGATCCTGCTGGCATACCCGGATGCATGGATCTATCAGTTCACGCCAAGTGGCATCGAGCGGGTGGCGTATGAGGATACGGAGCATTATCGGGTGACCCGGGATTTTCTGGTGTCGCCTGCGCGGATGCTGAAGGAGTTGCTGGAGGATGATTAAAACTTATTGGCTCGGAAGGAAATCATGAACAAGGCAAGAACAGAGGCAATACTCGCCTGCGGCGGCGATCCGACGGATGAAGTCTGGAGTTGGTTTGTCAGACGTGGACCGCATGGCGACCGTTTTTCATGGGGTCAAAGTCGTGATAAACCATCAGGTTATATCAGTGTGGAACATCTTGAAAGGGTCGTGATCGAGTTTGGTGCAACCTTTCCGGCATTTCGTGAACATGCCCGGAAAGTAGTGAACCTTGCTATAGGCTCACAAGAGCCTGAGTTTGTGCGGCGGGCAATTCAGGTTGCGGCTGTGGTAGGTTCTGCAGTTGAACTTGAGAAAATCAAAACGTTGGTTGATAGCGATCAGCCTGAGATTGCGGCGGATGCCCGGGCTTGTGTGTTCTACCTTAAACGACGATTAAAGGCAGAAGATGCATCAATCTTGTTTTAAGTAAGGCCACGCAGCCTTTAGATAAATAAACATCGACCACAGCGTCAGGATCACTGCGATATACAGCAGCACATAGGAGAGCAGCATCAGCGAGTCGAGATTGAGCAGGAAGACCGTGATCGAGATGAGCTGAAATGTGGTCTTAAGCTTACCCACCCACGACACGGCGACACTGGCACGATTGCCCAGCTCCGCCATCCACTCGCGTAGAGCCGATACCGTGATCTCACGAGAAATAATCACGATGGCTGCGAACGCCATATAGACATTGGGCTGCCACTGGACGAGCACGACGAGTGCCGCTGCGACCATCAGCTTATCTGCGACGGGATCAAGGAAGCGACCAAAGGCCGAGCTTTGGTTCATGGCGCGGGCCAGATAGCCATCCAGCCAATCGGTGATGGCCGCCAAGGCAAACAGACTCGCCAGAATAATATGGCGGGTCAGGCTGCCCGCGTGACCCGCGATGCCGATAGCAGGCGGCCAGTAGGTAAAGAGTAGAAAGACCGGGATCAGGACGACCCGGGACAGTGTCAAGGTGTTTGGAATATTAAGAATTTTACCCGCCACAACTCTGCCCTATGCTTTTATTGCCTTATATACATGCTGGACTGGATCAATACCGGTCTGCAACGATTGCCGACTTTAACAGCCTGAAATGTCATTGATGTTATGCTGTCTGTGCTCATCATAGCAGACTGTGTGTAATATGGAGAAATCCGATCAACTGCCTTTTTTGTGCGCCAGTCTTTATTTATGACCGGAGCACCCAGACTTATAGCCTGTGAGACTGTTTTTTTGACATCCTGTGGTAGATCCGTGCCACAGCCACCCTCCAGAGATAGATAAGAGTCCACGCGCGTGAATACTTTGACGACACCGCCCACTGTGCCAGCCCTTGATCCGGCACAGCCTTCCCAGACGACCTTGCCCACCAAGGAGATGAGCGGGCTAACAGTGATTCGCCTGCTGATGCCCTACTTGTGGCCGCGCGGGGAGTGGGGGCTGCGAGCTCGGGTGGTGATTGCTTTGGTGTTGCTCTTTGCTGCCAAGATCACCACCAGCTATCTGCCGATCCTGTATAAGCATGCGGTGGATGCCTTAAGCCATCAGCAGCCGAGCGTGCTCTTGATCCCAGTTGCTTTGATCGTCGCCTATGGGATCACGCGGGTCTGTGCGCTGGCCTTTGCCGAGCTGCGCGACACGGTCTTTGCCCGGGTGCAGCAGCATGTGATTCTTGTGGTGGGGGTGCAGGTCTTTGATCATCTGCACCGGCTGTCGTTGCGCTTTCATCTGTCGCGCCAGACGGGCGGGGTGAATCGCTCGATTGAGCGCGGGACGCGGGCGATTGATACCTTATTGTCTTATTTGCTGTTTAGCCTTGTGCCGACGCTGTTTGAGATCGGGCTGGTCACGACGATCCTGTGGCGACTGTTTAATGGCTGGTTTGCACTGGTGACTTTGCTGACCGTAGCGGCTTATCTCGTCTTTACCTTCACCATCACCGAGTGGCGCACTAAGTTTTATCGTGAAATGAACGAGGACGAGAGTCGCGCTAATACGCAGGCGATCGATTCGCTGCTCAACTTTGAGACGGTCAAATACTTCGGCAACGAGGCGCTTGAGTCCGATAAATACAATTCTTTGCTCAAGAAACTCGAAGACTCCTCGGTCAAGAGCCAGTCCAGCCTGTCGCTGCTCAACGTTGGGCAGGGCACCATCATTGCGACAGGTCTGACCATCATGATGTGGATGGCAGCGCGCGGTATACAGGCCGGTACGATGAGCATCGGTGACTTTGTCTTGGTGAATAGCTACCTCTTGCAACTCTATGCCCCACTGAATGGCTTGGGCTTCGTCTATCGCGCCATCAAGCGTGCCTTTACCGATATGGAGAAGATGTTTGAGCTCTTGTCGATCAACCGCGAGATCGCGGACCGCCCCGATGCACAGCCACTCCAGATCATGGGCGGGGCGGTCGAGTTTGACGAGGTACACTTTGGCTATGATCCGCGCCGAGAGATCTTAAAGGGTGTGAGCTTTCGCATTCCGGCCGGGCATACGGTTGCGGTGGTGGGGGCGTCGGGTGCGGGAAAATCGACCTTAAGCCGTTTATTATTCCGCTTCTATGATGTGAATGGCGGGGCGATCCGTATCGATGGGCAAGATATCCGTGAGGTACAGCAGGCAAGCCTCAGAGCGTCTTTGGGCATCGTACCGCAGGATACCGTGCTGTTCAACGATACCATCTACTACAACATCGCCTATGGCAATCCCAAGGCGACCCCAGCCGAGATTGAATACGCCGCCAAGCTTGCGCATATTCATGATTTTATCCTCGCCATGCCGGACGGATATCAGACGGTGGTGGGCGAGCGGGGGCTCAAGCTGTCAGGCGGGGAAAAGCAGCGTGTGGCGATTGCGCGCACGATCCTCAAGCATCCGGCAATATTGCTCTTTGACGAAGCGACCAGTGCGCTCGATACCCATACCGAGCGCGAGATCCAGAGCAATCTGCGGGAGATCAGTCGGGGTCGCACGACACTGGTCATTGCGCATCGTCTCTCGACCATTGTCGATGCCGATGAGATTTTGGTTATGGCGGACGGACAGATCGTTGAGCGTGGCACGCACGCGCAGTTGCTGCTTGCGCAGGGCATCTATGCGGCGATGTGGCAGCAGCAGGCGGCAGAGCGTTAAGTCTTTGTCATGATGCGAACATGACGATAGAGACGGGATAGTGTTGATGTCTGCTGATTCGTCGTGTCTGGCTTCGCGCACATGTTTTGTTGCAAGTCGATTGCAAAACTGAACTGATGTGTCGTTGTTGTTTCCCTATACTGAGCATCTTCAAGGATCTGTTCAGAACGGGAGTCAACATGGCGCTGACACTTGTGCGCTCAATGTGGAACCGCTTTAATCATGTGGACCTCGTTCCACTACGCGATGGTCAACAGCTGCATGTGCGGGTGATTGGCACCAGTATGGGCCAGCCGGTGCTGATGCTGCCGGGGCTGGGGATGTCTGCCAGTGTCTGGCTGCCCTTCATTGCCCGCTATACCCATCAATATCGCTTCTATCTGCCGGACCTGCGTGGCGAGGGTCAATCTGCGGATCTCGAGTTTAATCAGGCGGATGTCTATCAGAACCATATGGAAGACATCGCCGATCTCATCAATCACTATCAGCTTGAAGACATCCTATTGGTGGGCTATTCGCTTGGCGCCACGACCTCGATGCATCTGCAGCGGGCCGGGCTGTTTGGTCCTGTCAAACGTTATCTGCATATCGACCAGACGCCCTGCATCCGCAATACGGATGAGTGGCGTTATGGTCTGACTGGCGAGCGTCAGGAGCAGCTCTTTGAGCGGATGCAACATGTGCTGGCACTGCTCAAAGCACATCCGCATGCCGTGTATTTAAGTGATGTACCCAAGGCCGAGCAGACTGAAATTATTGCCGTGATGCAGCAGATCATTCAGGTCTTAAACGGTGACAAGTCGCCTGAGGATGATTTACCAGCATGGCAACGTTATCTTGTTATGGGGCTGCTGCCGATGTCACGCCGTCTACCCTTAAGCAAGGTCAGTCGATTGCTGGCGTATTTTACGGCTTATAGTGGTGATGGACATGACTACCGCGACAGCCTGACGAATTTCCCTGTGCCGGTCACCCAGATTGTTGGCATGAAGTCGCCCTTCTACGACCCACGCGGACAGATGGAGATCGCGCATCGGGTACCGAGAGGGAAGGTCATTCGTTTTGAGCGTTCGGGCCATGTGCCGCTGCTGACCGAGCCAGCCAAGTTTATCCGCACACTGGGGATTTTCCTTCAGCATGAGGATGGTGTCTGAAGTAGTGGTATGGGGGATTGGATATGATGTGTGTGATCGAGCCATATGGGCTATGTTGAGATGCGTTGAGTGGTCTTGAAAATATGCATAGAGCGATAGAGCGATATGAGGCGCACCAAATCTCTGATTATCAGAATACCTGCTGCATTTGCGGTGTAAAGACCAGCAGAGTGCGATTTTGATCGTACTTTTCTATTTCCAACATAACTGTTTGTAATTAATTAACAATGTGTCGATATGGGCGGGGTTGTCTGGCTGCGAATCAACCATTTGATGCGAGGATAGTTAAAAAGGGTTTGACAGAATTTAATAAATCTATAGAATGCACCCCACAGCGACGGTGATGCGACGAAATAAAGCGAAGCAAAACAGTAGCTTAGATGAATTTAGGTGGTTGTGTAGCAGAATTT
>Ga0164294_10000071_pt1 | contig 95166 bp, 91 predicted proteins | sample GEODES005metaG_FD_111479 | JGI IMG/M metagenome (GOLD analysis project Ga0164294, IMG submission 111479) | Oligotrophic lake water microbial communities from Sparkling Lake, Wisconsin, USA - GEODES005 metaG | ecosystem: Environmental > Aquatic > Freshwater > Lake | place: USA: Sparkling Lake... | reverse complement strand
GCACCGCGGGGTAGTGGCTCCGCGGTGCTCCCTTCTGCGTAATGACTTTTCCGTGTCTCTTTTCCGTGGCCGGGACTCCAGTCGCTCTTGGAGACAATCAGGCGGCTCAGGTTATTGACGTGAGGCGCAAGTTTCTGGGGTCCCGACGCTCCCGCAGTACCGCTTCACGCTAGTCGTGGAGATGCCGAAGTGGGCCGCCGCGTCCTTGATGCTGGCACCGTGCTCTCGCCTCCATGATGCCACCTCAGCGGCATTTGCCGCAGCTGGTCGTCCAAGGCTTGTTTTACCTCTGTGCGTCCGTCCTGTGGCCTCTAATGACACAAGCCCGCGCGCATCTAACTTTTGTGCAGCATCGCGCGTTAAGGGAAATGCTCAACCTCGGTTTCGTGCAAGTGCCTTCAATGTCTTGCCCGGCGGCAATCGGAAAGGGACCGCCCCGTTGGGGAAGAAAGCCATATGCTCGGCCTGAGGCGGGTGATCGGCCAGCGCCTGTGCCAGCGCCTCCACGTCCCAACCATCTGCCTTGTGAAAGGTCTTCTCCACGCTCCAAGGCGTGTAGATGGCTACATCCGGCCCTTCCATCGCAAACACCCTTCCGGTGAAGGGGCAAAGCGAACTGGAGAGATAGACGACCAACTGTCTGCTAAACTTCGAAGCCATCAGTGCCAAATATTCTGGCGACGGACAGCCGGTAATCGCCTCCGGCGTGTTTTTTTTGAGTGGCATTTTTCCCTTCAGTGTCCAAAAATGGAACAACCAAAAGGAGGCAGAGCGCTCCTTAAACTGTAATATTTGTAATATTGACGCCGTAAAATGCCGAAATAATTTAGCTTCAAACATGAAAAACTTCGGAGTTCCTATGTCTGTTTCCATAAGCGATCTGATCCAAGAATCCTTGAACCATCGCTCCGTTAATCACCCGTACCTTCAAGCGTTGGCTGAAGGAACTCTTCCCGACACCGAGTGGGCATTGGCTGATTTTGCTGATCAGTATTACGGCTATTCGCTGCATTTCCCACGCTACCTGACAACTGTAATTTCCAAACTTGAGATTGCGGCCCACCGAAACAGTCTCTTGCAAAATTTGACCGAGGAATCGGGCTTTTATGACGACGAGGAATATGTCGAACTTGCCGCCATCGGCATTGAAAGAGAATGGATCGAAGGCATTCCCCATCCGCAATTATTCAAGCGTTTTCGGGAGGCGACTGGTGTTGAAGCCCCGTATTCACCGGACAGAGAAGCCATTGAAGTCGTTTGCTGGCGTGAATCATTTTTGGCAACGTTAACATATGGCTCTGCGGCCGAAAGCCTAGGAGCGCTTGGTCTTGGCACAGAGAATATCGTCAGGACGATCTACGCTCCCTTTGTTAAAGCATTGTCCAGAACGAACTTTAGCCATCGCGATACGGTCTTTTTTCCTCTGCATACTGCAGTCGATGATCATCACCAAGAAGCTCTTGAGGAAATATCATTGCATTTTGCGTCCTCGCCCACAGGCAAAGGCGATTTGCATCGAGGTATGATCAAGTCATTGTCACTTCGTTCGTCCTTTTGGGACTGGATGTATGAGCGCGCTCTCAAATGTAATGATGCTTCCAAAATGAAGTCGGTATCCTGATACACAGAAATTCAAGATTTCACTTATTCGCAAAGCAACCGCTTTATTCAAGGAAAAGAAGATGACGCCAGCACTGTTGAGTATAATTAATAATATTGAATCCCGTAAATCGCTGGATGATGGGAATCAGATAAAAGACTATCATGCTGATCTGATCAGCAATCATCGTCAGATTTATCGAAACTACAATGAAAAATTGGGAATTGATTTTTCAGTCGATGTACTGGATTTTCCGGCTGTTCAGGCGTTTGATGCCAGAGTGGTACGTATTGCACCTAGGTGCAATAATGAGTTGCACAAACATGCGCATGAATCACTTTTCTATGTCATCAGTGGAGAGGCGCAGGTTCGCGTTGGCGATGCTGTGATGAGCCTGAAGCCAAACGAACTCGCGTTCGTGCCGCGCTGGGTATTCCATCAATCCAAAAACACGTCCGACACCGATGAATTGATAATCTTGGCGATTACTGATTTTGGTCTCACAAAAGCAGTTCTGGGCGATTATGACAAGAGAACAAGGCTTGCTGAAAACGGCTTAGACGCCCTAAATTCTGGCATATAAGTATCTGCTAACCCCACCTACGGGGCAAGCGCAAGTGTTGTCCGTTCGCTATAAAAGGCAAATTTTTTCATGGAGGTTTCCGGTCGCGATGAGCGAAAGGGTGGCGGCATAGAATCAGGCCCTATGCTGAGCGGAAGTAGCCTGTTACCTTGCGGAAGGTGACCAACTTTACCAGTTGGACGGACACGCGGACAAAGCCGGACAATGTCCGGACATGTCTGAGTGCAGAGGTGGAGATTGCCCGGACAGACAGGACAAATGCCTATATGGCATGTCCATTGTCCGGCTTCACTGGGGTTGTCTGGATTGATTAAGATACAGTGACTGGCCAGCGCAATTCTAACTGCCTCTGCTTGAAATCTTGCGGGGCTGGCTCGTTACGCTTGACCGCTTTTGGCGGGTCTCAACTAGCCGGCTAGTCAGAACCATTATCACGACTTTAATGCATCAAAACGGCCCCAACACCGGTTGTCAGGATATGAAAAGTGTTTAACTTTAATAAGTTATAATGAGCCTGGACCGGAGTTAGTCACCATGTTTAAGAAACTAACAGCCGCACTCGTTGCGATGTCGCTCGTTGCCATTGCCCAGCCCGCATTTGCGCAACAAAGTGAGTGGCCTTTAATAACAAATGGCGGATCCACGACCATTTTGGCCGTCACTCCGAAAAATGCTACAACATCGGCCAGAGTGAAATTTGACGGCAGAAATTTTGCTAGACCTCTCAACGGCGTTGAATATTTCAATTTGCCGAATGTTACTAACGCAACGCGTTATATAAAGTTGAACGGTGTTGCTGTTGAACCTAGCGCCCTGAAGCCCGGTATGACTTGCTCTTACATAGTGGGCTGGCAGCTTCAAAAGAGTAGCATAGCTAAATCGACAGTCGACGAGGCAGGTGGTGCTCAAAGCTACATCACAATGATGACATGTAAAGGTTAATATCCAAAACCCAGCTAGGGCCGTGCATCGTGCGGTCCTAGCACTCACCCTTCAATCTAATGGTCGGCCTGCGTGAAAGAGACGGCTTCCTCGCCACGCCATCCCATTTTTGCGGCGCGATAATGCCGACATGTCATCCAGACCTTGGCTTCCTGTGGCGCCTCTGCGTCGATACCGGCGCCATCATGACAAGGCTGAACTCCCTGTCCGCCAAAAGTTTCCGATATTATTGGGTTTTGAGCCGCCACCACAATCGTTGAACCCGCAGCCCAATCTGCGGTAAAATGGTACTGGCCATCAAATCCAATGACGGTTCGTGATCCTATGCCCTGTTGATGGTGGCGTTAGGCTGGGTTCTTCAAATGGGCCGCTCAGATTGGTCGCACCGCCTAGGCGCGCGGATATGGTCGCCTGTTCCGCCGGAGAGAGCAAAGTGAAGTGACGACGAAGCTCTCGCCAGCAGGCCGCTCGATACGGCGAAGCTGGAACCTCAAACTGCCCGCCGAAACTTTGAAAACGCACCTTGGGGAGGTTGCACGACACCGCCTTCAGATTGGCTTCCAGATACGGCAAATAGTCCGCGCCAATGCAGCGAAGGAGCGGGTTGAGATCGTCTGGCGGGTCTCCCACCCGGTAGGAGCTGGAAAGACTTTCCGGCGTTGCTGCCCACACCCTCATGGTCCATGCCAAGACATTCGGCGCCATCTCCCGCAGGATTGCAGATGGTGTTGGATCGTGGGAAAAGTGACGGAACATAGGGCCAAACAGGCCGAAATCAGCCTCGCACGGCCGATCGCCAAACAGAAAGGGGCGAGCGGCCAGAACCGGCTCCAGCATATCCAGCACGGCCATATAGTGGCGTTCAATTGCCGGTCCGTTCTCGCGGGTGACACCGTCGGCGCGAAGATATTCCCGCTTTTGACGTCTCGTGATCAAAAGGCTTCGGAGCCAGAGCGGTGCCGGCACATCGCGCAGCAGCGTTCGTGCAATTTGTCGGCCCATCAAACGCGAATCCTCCTCGAACGCCCAGCGATAATAGAGCGCCGGGCGCCAGAGCCATTCGTCGAAGGCGTCTTCGAGCAGGCGGCTTAGAAATTCGCCGGTGGTGGTCTTGGGACGAAGCTTCGGCTCGACGTCCTCATCCTCGAACTTTGCCAGGATCGCTGTGGTGTCGGTGAGCCAGGTCCCTTGCGGGGAGCGGAGTTGAGGCATCTGTGCGACACCGGTCTCTTTGGCGCATTGCCTGAAGTCGGCAGTATCCATCTCTACGAACTGGACGGCCACTCCCTTAGCCCGCAGGTAAGCTTCAAGTTTGCCGGTGAAGTAGGAGAGCTTCAGGCCGTAAAGTGTGTAACGCTGGGCAGTCACGCTGACGGTTTCCCCGTCTTCGTTGCATCTCCGGCAGCCTTTTGGCTGTCCTTCGTCTTCTGCGGCAGAAAAATTCCCGATGGCATCAATACGCGCCCTAAGACTGAGAAAAGAAAATTTTATGACATTAGCAATGTCATAAGGTCAACACCCCCCGGTTCAGAGAGATTGGAATACCCTCGCCGCGACGATTTCCATGACGCATGTTTTGATCTTGATCATGGGAACCGCGACGGCCCGCTGATACTTCAAGCGTTATGATTGGCTCGCGCATATCCCGAAACGGTTTCCGGCCAGTTCCAAGATGAGGATCAGCCTGGTCCTCCGCGAAATTTTGCCCTTTTATGTCCGGTTGATCGTGCTCGCGGCGGTGACGCTCTTTGTTGATCTTGTCTTACACCTGACGGACACAGTTTGGGTTGGGCGCTATTTAGGGATTGTAGGAGTCTTCCTCATCCTCCTCTCCTTTGGACATTCGCTGCGCAAACGGGGCTACATCAAAAGTTCAAACCCGATGCGCCTGTTACGGGTGCATGAAGGACTGGCATGGGCGGGATCAACATTCATTCTCATCCACGCAGGCATTCATTTTAATGCCGTCCTCGCTTGGTTGGCCGTGCTGGCCATGGGCGTGAACATCATCAGTGGCCTGACGGGAAAATATCTCGTTCAGCGGGCGCAGCACTGGATGAAGAAAGCGAGGGCGAACCTTCGGGAAGATGGCTTCGATGAAGCGACCATAGAACACCAGCTCTTTTGGGATAGCCTTGCTGCCGGCTGGGTTAAAAAGTGGCGGACGATCCATCTGCCAATTGCGGCGGCTTTTGGCATTCTGGCCACGGCGCACATCCTCTCAACCTTCTTGTTCTGGGGGTGGAAATGAAGCACCCCATTTGGATTGGTTTGGCGTTGGTGCTGGCAGTTATCATTTATCTGAGCTTCGTGCGCCCGCACGAGATGTTGAGCCCCGGTAATCTCATCCCCGCCCATTCGGCGCTGCAAACGGACTGTTTTGCCTGCCACGCGCCGCTGCGCGGTGTTGCAGCCGACCGGTGCATCACTTGCCACGCTGTCACAGATATCGGTCTGCGGACGACGAAAGGGATCAAGGTCACATCAAGCAAAGGCCGTCCTCCATTTCATCAGGCTCTGCTGGAGCCGAACTGCATGGCCTGCCATAGCGACCACCCAAAACCGAAGTTTGTTCGCGCGCGTGCCCTTAGGTTTGACCACAGCCTTTTGAAGGAAGAGGCACGCGCAAACTGTGAATCCTGTCACGTTCCTCCGCGGGATGCCGTCCACAAGGCACCAAAACTGGCGTGCTCAACCTGTCACCAGCCTGCGGGATGGAAGCCGGCAACGTTTGATCACAACCGCTTCTTCACGCTTGATAAAGCTCACAATACCGCCTGCACAACCTGCCATCTAGGCGGTGATTACAAACGCTACACCTGTTACGGTTGCCATGAACATCAACAGACCAACATCGTTGCCGCACACCGTGAAGAAGGAATGATTAACATCGAGAAGTGCGCGCGTTGCCATCGCCGCGCCGAGGGTGAGCGAGAAGGCGATGGCCGGGAGGATTAATCTTCCGCTATCTGTTTCGGCCCAGTCGCGGATTTCTTAGAATGGAATTTGTTGGCCGTCCCACGCGAACAGTCCGCCGGTTTGGGATGCCTCCAGCTGATCCAGCACCGCCAAGAGCGCCGCTGCACTCCGGTCCGGAGTGAACAGCTTCGCCTCTGGTACTTTGCCCTGAAAAGGTTGCGAGAGCGGCGTATCCACGGTGCCTGGATGCAATGTCACACACACCGCCATTTTGTGCGACCATGCGAGCTCAACGGAGCAGGTTTTGACCAGCATATTCAGGGCAGATTTGGAGGCGCGATAGGCATGCCATCCGCCCAGCCGGTTGTCAGAAATAGACCCGACGCGGGCCGAGAGCGCCGCAAAGATGGCTTTATCATCCTTGCGGAGTTTGGGCAGCGCGTGCTTGGCGATCAACGCCGGACCGATGGTGTTGATCTGAAATGCGCGGGCCATCGTGTCTGCATCAAGCGCGCGCAGGCTCTTTTCTGGTCGGATTTCCGCATCGTGGAGGAGACCAGTGGCTACGAAGACCAGATCGGGCGGACCGTCGGCCGATGCCTCAGCGACGCACTCTGCGATAGACGCTTCAACCGTGAGGTCGAACCGAAGGCCCCTCACCTTTCCCGCTGACGGACTCGTGGTGCGTGCGGCGGCATAGATCGCGCTGCAATTGGGGTCGCCCACCAAAGCCCGGACAATTGCAGCACCTATCCCACCGCTGCTCCCAAAGATGAGCGCGCGGTAGCCGGGCCTGAGGCTGGAAAGCTGAATGTCTGCCACGGCTCAGGCCCGTTCCTTTATCTTAAATGTCGACGACGATCTTGCCGAAGTGCGCGTTTGCCGCCTGATGGCGGAACGCATCCCCCAGTTGGGCGAGCGGTAAGTGCTTGTCGAGCACAGGCTTGACGCCGGTCGCATCGATGGCGGCGATCATGTCGAGCTGTTGCTGACGGCTGCCGACCGTTAGGCCGATGACGCGCAACTGCTTTGCCATGAGTGTGGCTGTCATGACAGGCCCCGCAAAGCCAGCGAGCACACCGATGAGGGCGACATGACCCATGGGCTTGGCGGCGATCATCGACTGGTCCAGAGTGCCTGATCCGCCGACTTCGACAACATGGTCCACACCGCGACCGCCCGTTAGGCCGAGAACCGCAGCGCCCCATTCCGGTGTTTCTTTATAGTTGATGAGATGATCGGCGCCCAACGCCTTCATTCGTTGTAGTTTTTCATTGGAAGAGGATGTTGCAATCACAGTCGCGCCCATGGCTTTGGCAAATTGAAGAGCGAAGACCGAAACCCCGCCCGTCCCCTGCACAAGCACAGTCGCGCCTGCCTTAATTTGTCCGTCCACGACCAGCGCCCGCCATGCTGTTAGGCCCGCACAGGTGAGCGTCGCGGCTTCTGCTGCAGAATATCCTTTGGGTACATGGGTGAACCAACTGGTCGGCGCGGTCACAAACTCACGCGCATAGCCGTCAATCCCGTCCCCAGGGACGCGGGTGAAGGCGGTGCTAGGCGGCGTACCGTCGAGCCAGTCCGGAAAGAAGGTGGAGACGACCATGTCGCCCACGGCATATTCGGTCACGCCATCACCGATGGCGACAATCTCGCCCGCGCCGTCGGACATCGGAATACGACCGTCTGCCGTGGGCAGCATGCCGACAACGACGGCAAAATCATGATAATTCAGCGAGCTTGCCCGGATACGAACCTTGATTTCCCCGGGCCCCGGCGCAGGCGCATCCGGCATGTCGACTAATGCCAAAGAGTCGAGCGACGTGGGCTGTTTGATTTGAATGGCTTTCACTGGTGTCTCTCCTGAAGAATCATGGCCGTTTCGGCTTGACGTGAACGTCACCCGGGTCAAAGTGCAAGGATAAAGCGCAGATGCAAACGCACGCACAATGAAACTGGAGTGGATATGGCGGCCGAATTTGATCTTGTTATCCGCGGTGGAACTGTCGTCGACGGGACGGGCGGCGCCCTGCAGGAGGCAGACATCGCCATCTCCGGTGGGAAAATTGCCGCCATTGGCCAATTTTCGGGATCAGGCGCGGAAGAAATCGACGCGCGCGGCCGTATCGTCACCCCCGGTTTTGTGGATGTGCACACCCATTATGACGGTCAGGCGATTTGGGCGGAAGAAATGTCCCCCTCCTCCTCGCATGGCGTGACGACTGCTGTGATGGGAAATTGCGGCGTCGGCTTTGCCCCCTGTCGCCAAGAAGACCACGACATGCTGATCAACGTGATGGAAGGCGTCGAAGACATTCCCGGCGTCGTCATGGCCGAAGGTTTGCCTTGGAATTGGGAAACATTCCCCGAATATCTGGATGTTGTAGCGGCGGGGAAGCGCGACATTGATGTGGGGGCGTATCTCCCCCACTCGCCTTTGCGGGTGTATGCCATGGGAGAACGCGGCGCGCGGCGGGAGCCTGCGACCAGTGAAGATCTTGCGCGGATGCGGCAATTGTCGCGCGAAGCGATGCAGGCCGGGGCGCTCGGTTTTGCCACATCGCGCCTGTCGATCCACAAGACCGCCGATGGTGGCAGTATCCCCACGTTTCAGGCAAATGTTGATGAACTGCGTGAAATCTGCGCCGGCATGGCCGATGCAGGCACAGGCACGCTGCAGATCGTGCTCGACGCCTTTGTCGGGTGGGATAAGGAATATCCCATCATTGATGATCTCATGCGCTCCTCAGGTCGACCCGCAACGTTCACGCTCGCTTCGGGAAATGAAGGGCCACCGCGTTGGCGGGGCGTGCTGGATATGATGGCGCAATCAAAGGCGCATGGCGGCCAGGTGACAGCGCAGATCATGCCGCGGCCGATTGGTTTGATCGGTGGGTTGGAGCTTTCGGTCCATCCATTCATCATGTGCCCGAGCTGGCAGAAGATCGCCGCTCTCCCGCTCGACGAGAAGGTGGCCGCGATGCGGGACCCTGAACTTCGCCGCGCGCTCCTGTCCGAGACGCCGGAGCCGGGCCATCCCTTCAATGCGCTCGCCCGCAATTGGAAGTGGATGTACGCCCTCGACAATCCGCCCAACTATGCGCCGCCACCAGAAGCAAGCTTTGCGGCGATTGCGGAGACCCGCGGCATTTCCCCTGAAGAGGTCATTTATGACCGCTTTCTGGACACAGGCGGCAAGGGCTTTTTCCTGGCTGCGTTGGGCAATTACGAAAACGGAAAGCTGGATTCCGCGCATGAGATGCTCGTCCATCCCGATTGCGTTCCGGCGCTGGGAGATGGCGGCGCACATTATGGCGCGATTTGTGATGCCAGCTATTCAACCTTCCTCTTGACCCATTGGGTTCGCGACGGCGTGGACAACAAGATCGACCTTGCCGACGCAGTGCACATGCTCTCTGCGAAGGCGGCGCGCGCGGTTGGCCTCAATGATCGGGGTGTGCTGCGTGTCGGGGCGAAAGCAGACGTGAACGTCATCAATCTCGATGCCCTCACCCTGCATCTGCCGGAGATTGTCCATGATTTGCCCGCCGGTGGACGGCGACTGGACCAGAAGGCCACAGGCTATGACGCGACCATCGTTTCCGGTGCCATTATCCGGCGGCATGACCGATCGACGGGTGCCCGCCCCGGCGCCCTCGTTCGCGGCGCTCAGGCAGCGTAACTTCAATTCAACAAGATAACGGGACGGCTAACTTCATGAAGATGCTTGAAGGCATTCGCATCATTGATCTGACCACGGTGATCTTCGGCCCTTATGCGACGCAGATGCTCGCGGACCTTGGGGCTGAGGTCATCAAGATCGAAAGCCCGACCGGTGATACGCCGCGCTATATGGGCGGGTTCAAGAAGACGCCCTACATGGGCGGCACACATATGACGGTGAACCGGGGTAAGAAGTCCGTCGTGCTCGATCTCAAAAAGCAAGAAGATGCAGAGGTTTTGCGTAAGCTGATCTCCACAGCGGACGTCTTCGTCCACAATGTTCGGGCAAAGGCAATTGGGCGGCTGGGCTTTGGCTATGCGGATGTGAAGGCGATGAAGCCTGATATCATCTACGCCCATTTTGCGGGCTTCAGTCAGGATGGCCCCTGGGCCGACTGGCCAGCCTATGACGATGTCATTCAGGCAGCGACCGGCACGGCGTCGCTTTTGCCCAAGGTCGATGGCAACCCCTCGCCCCGTTATTTTCCTTCACTCATCGCAGACAAGGTCTCCGGCACATATGGTGCGCAGGCCTTGCTCGTCGCGCTCGTCCACAAATTGCGGACGGGCGAAGGCCAGCATGTGGAAGTGCCGATGCTTGATTGCTTCGCCAACTTTATGCTGACGGAGCATTTGCAGGATCAGGTATTTGAGCCGCCGCTCGGCCCACCCGGTTATCCGCGCCAGTTGGATCCCAACCGGCAACCCTTCCCCACCAAGGACGGGCATCTCGTCATCGTGCCATACACGGATGCGAAGATCATCAAGCTGTTTGAGCTGATGGGTGATTCCGATTTCCTCGCGCACGAGCCGTTCAATACGCCCATGGGCCGGTTCCAGAATATGACGCCCATTTATGGACGGATCGGGGAATTAACCCCGCAAAAGACGACGGCAGAGTGGATTGAACTCCTCACGGCCAATGATTTCCCCGTGATGCCCGTCGCGGATTTGGGTGATGTCATTCACAATGAACATCTTGTGGCCACAGGCTTCTTCCAGATGGCGGAACATCCGACGGAAGGCACGATCCGCCAGATGTCACCACCCGTACGTTATTCAGCCGACAAAGATCGGCCCATCGGCTTTGCACCAACGCTTGGCCAACACACAGATGAGATCAAGAGAGAGGTTCAAGGCTGATGCTGACCAAGGGCGACGAATATCCGATCCACCAGACACCGGAACCCATCGCCTATTCGGGCACAGACCGGAATTTTTATGACCGCTATTTCTTCAACGGTTACAAGGCCGATGGCAGCGACTTTTTCGCGATTGCCTTTGGGGTCTATCCGCACCTGAACGTCGCAGACGCGCACTTTTCCTGCATCCGGGGGGATACGCAGCACTGCGTTCACGCCTCCCGCCTTCTCAACATGGAGCGGATGGACCTGACTGTCGGCCCGATCACGATTGAGATTGTCGAGCCGCTCAAATCTTTGCGCGTCATCGTCGATAATCATGAGGGCATTTCGGCGGACTTGACCTTTACCGGGCGCGCCTTCCCGCTGGAGGAACCGCGCTTCATCCGCCGCATCGGGCCGCGCACCTTTATGGATTATACCCGCCTCACCCAGAACGGGCATTGGCAGGGCTGGATCGAAGTAGATGGCATCCGTCATGACGTCAGCGGTGCCGTCGGCACGCGCGACCGCAGCTGGGGCATCCGCCCCATTGGCGCCAGCGATCCGCAACCCACCGTGCCGCAGGTCATCCCCCAATTCTATTGGCTGTGGAGCCCGGTCAATTTTGACGACGGAGCGCTTTATTTCCACGTGAATGATGACGCGCATGGGCGCCCCTGGAACACACGGGCGGTCTGGTGCCCCGATGGCGCCAGCGCTCATGAAATGGTCGAGAGCGAGGCGTGCAAGATGACCACTGTGCTCAAGCCCGGTTGGCGCCATGCAGCGTCGGCCGAGATGACCGCGGAATTGCCCGATGGCCGCACGATATTGGCGACATTCGAACCGGGCACTCCCTTCCTGATGCGCGGTATTGGCTATGGCCATCCGGAGTGGACGCATGGCGGCTGGAAAGGCGAGCTGGCCGTCGCCCGCGAGGATATCGACCTGTCAGCAATTGAGGCCGGCCGCGCCGATCATCTTCACATTCAGGCAATCTCACGCGTCACCATGACGATTGGTAATGAGGAACGTCGGGGCACGGGCATCCTCGAACAGCTCATCCTCGGCGCTTATGAACCGCTCGGACTGAAGAGCATTTTCAATGACTGAGGCGGTCCCGACCCTCGCCGAAATGACGCCCGAATGGCTGACGCAGCGGCTGCATGAGAACGGCTTTGGCGCGACTGTTTCGGCTGTTGAGACTGGGCCTATCGGCACTGGTCAGGTCGGCGCAACCTACCGACTGAAGCTCACTTATGCGGGCGACCCGAAAGGTGCCCCGCCAACGCTGGTGGCCAAGTTGCCGTCCAACGACCCTTTGAGCAAAGCGACCGGCAAGTCGCACATGACCTATATCCGCGAGAGCCGTTTCTACCAGCTGTTCGCGGGCAAGCGCCCGATGGCGGTGCCCAATCATCTGTTCATCGCGTTCGATGATGAGAGCCATGATTTTGCACTGTTGATGCATGATCTGCCGCACCATGTGCAGGGCAATCAGTTGCTCGTGCCGACACGATCTGAAGCGGAACTGACCATGGATGCCGCCGCCAGCATCCATGCGGGTTGGTGGGGTGACTCGATGCTCGACACGCATGACTGGTTGAACGGGACCAAGGCTGTGCCACCGCAGATCGATGGCGAGGCGCTCTACACAGCCTTCTGGCCCGCATTCTGTGATCGTTATGGCGACCGCGTCACAGACGCGATGAAAACCGTTGGTGAGGCCTATTACGGCAACATCCAGCGCTGGTCCGACAGTCGTGATGGGCCGCGCTGCCTGACGCACAATGATTTCCGGCCTGATAACATGCTCTATTGTCCTGACGATGCCGACAAGCCGATCATCATTGTCGATTGGCAGACTGTGGGCGTCGGCGGCGGCGCAGGCGACATTGCCTATTACCTCGGCACCGCGATGGACCCAGCGACGCGTAAGATTGAGGAGCGCGGCCTTCTCGACCGCTACAGCGAAGGGTTAGATCGGTTCGGCGTGCCGGCCTCAGACTTGGCGGATCAGTGGAACGCCTATCGCACAGCGTCTTTCGCGGGGATGATGATGGGCGTCACCGCGTCGATGGTGGTCCTGCAGACCGACCGCGGTGACTCCATGTTCCTCGCCATGGCCGAACGCTCCGCGCACATGGTGCTCGACCATGCGGAGGTTGCGCTCAGTTTTTAATGGGTTGGCTGGGCCCGATGGCCCAGCCTATTCCATCTCCAGAATGACAGCGTCCACAGCGAGGCTTTCGCCCGCCGCAGCATTCACGGACTTCACCACACCCGCCTTTTCGGCGCGGAGGATGTTTTCCATCTTCATCGCCTCGACAACGGCAAGCGGCTGCCCCGCTTCGACCTTGTCGCCAGCCGCCACATGAATGGCTGTCACAAGACCCGGCATGGGGCAGAGCAAGAAGCGGGAGAGATCCGGCGGGACCTTCTCGATCATATACGCGGCGAGCGGCGCGACATGGGCCGGCAGACAGATCGCGGTGTGCGAGGCGCCGCGTGTCGTCAGCTTAAAGCCCGTCCGGGTCTTGGAGACCTTTACTGCCAGTTCCTTGCCTTCGATATCGGCCACAACCAATCGGTCACCCGGCGTGTACTCCAGCCCGATGTTCAGATGCTCGCCATCGACCAGAAGGTCTTCTTCGCTGACATCCACCAGATGCGTGGCGCCGCCGATACGGACGTGCCATTCGGCGGGCGGATCAAGGTCATCACCAAGCTGTCCATCAACCTGACGCGCGCGGTCGGCCTGCGCACAGGCCATAAAGCCTGCAATGCCCGCAAGTGTCCGCAAAAGATCGTCAGACGTCGCTGCGCCTGAGAATCCGTCAGGGTACTCCTCGGCGATAAAGCCCGTTGTGAGTTCGCCCGAGCGGAAGCGCGGGTGCTGCATGATGGCAGAGACAAAATCGATATTGTGGCCAAGGCCTTCCAGCTCAAACTTATCAAGCGCTGCGATCTGCTTGTCCGCCGCTTCGTCGCGCGTTTTTCCCCAGGTGATCAGCTTGGCGATCATCGGGTCATAGAACATGGAGACCTCGCCGCCATCGGCGACGCCGTCATCGACGCGCACACCGTCAACGCCGCGGATGTCGCCCGCCCAACCGGGCACCGGCGGCTTGTAGCGTGAGATGCGGCCTGTGGACGGCAGGAAGCCGCGATACGGGTCTTCGGCATAGACGCGGTTCTCGATCGCCCAGCCGTCGATCTTGATGTCGTCCTGCGTCATGGCGAGCTTCTCACCATAGGCGACGCGGATCATCTGTTCGACCAGATCGATGCCGGTGATGGCTTCGGTGACAGGGTGTTCCACCTGCAGACGCGTGTTCATTTCGAGGAAGTAGAAGCTCTCGCCGCTCGGGTCTGCACCCGACACGATGAGTTCCACCGTGCCCGCCGAATAATAGCCGACTGCCCGCGCCAGCGCGACGCACTGCTCGCCCATCGCCTTGCGCATCTTGGGCGTGACAAAGGGCGATGGCGCTTCTTCGACCACCTTCTGGTGGCGGCGCTGGATCGAGCATTCGCGCTCGTTCAGATAGAGGATGTTGCCGTGCTGATCGCCGAGGATCTGGATTTCGATGTGACGCGGGTTGAGGATGAACTTTTCGATGAACACACGGTCATCACCAAAGCTGTTCAGCCCTTCGCGCTTGGTCGCTTCAAAGCCTTCGCGCACATCCTGTTCGGAATAGGCAAGTCGCATGCCCTTGCCGCCGCCACCGGCCGAGGCCTTCATCATCACTGGATAGCCGATCTCTTCCGAAATGCGGACGGCATGTTCGGTGTCGTCAATCTCACCGACAAAGCCGGGGACGACGTTGACGCCCGCAGCCATGGCGAGCTTCTTGGACTCGATCTTATCGCCCATCGCGGCAATCGCGTTCACCGGTGGGCCGATAAAGGCGATGCCTTCGGCCTTCAGTTGCTCGGCAAAGCTGGTGCGTTCGGAGAGGAAGCCATAGCCCGGATGAACCGCTTCCGCACCGGTTGCCTTGCACGCCGCGATGATCCTGTCCGCGATCAGATAGGACTGAGCGGCTGGCGACGGGCCGATATGCACCGCCTCATCCGCATCCAGCACGAACGGCGCGCGCGCATCGGCATCCGAATAGACGGCGACCGTTTTGATGCCCATTCGACGGGCGGTCTTGATAACTCGGCGCGCGATTTCGCCACGGTTTGCGATCAGGATTTTTTTGAACATTATCTCGACTTTCGACGTTCGTTGATCAGTCCCCGACAAAACCCGAAGGCCGCGAGGGTCAAGGCAATCCAAGTGCCAAGGTAAACTAGCCAAATCAGCCCGGTTACCGCGGTAGCCGCAACGGATGACCCTGGCATGGGGATCGGCAAAGTGAGGAAAAAGAAGACGAAGGTCACCGGTACCAACGTGATCCCTCCACAAATCAAAAACAAAAGCACTTTAAGAAAGAGTTTCACGCGGCAGTCCCTTGATCCACTGGCGGCATATTATGCCCCAACAGCCGGAGAACATCCGCCGCGCACTCCACAACATTGCTGCCCGGCCCGTAAATGCCCTGCACGCCTGCATCCCGGAGGAAGTCGTAATCCTGCGGCGGGATGACGCCGCCGGCGATGACCTTAATGTCCTGACGCCCTTCCTTCTTCAGCAGGCTGATGAGTTCCGGGATGAGCGTCTTATGGCCTGCTGCAAGGCTGGAGGCGCCGACGACGTCCACATCACTCTGCAGCGCGAGGACAACGGTTTCGTCCGGCGTCTGGAACAGCGGGCCACTCACCACATCAAAGCCCATATCGGCAAAGGCCGAGGCAATGACGTTGGCGCCGCGATCATGCCCATCCTGCCCCATTTTCGCCACGAGCAGCTTCGGTTTACGCCCGAGTCGGCGGGTGACGGCGTCCACACCGTCCACCACCTGCGCCCAGCGCGGGTCACCGGCATAGGGTGCCGAATAGACGCCCTTCACCGGCGTCGGCGTGGTGCCATAGCGGCCAAACACGTCTTCCATCGCGGAGGAGATTTCGCCGAGCGTGGCACGCGCACGGGCGGCGGCGACGGCGAGAGCGAGGAGGTTGTTTTCCAGCCCGTCCCGTTCGTCCCGAGCGTCGTCGAGGGACGTGGATGCGGCACCAGGTGTCTCGACTTCGCTCGACACGAACAGAGTAGAGCGAGCCGCCGCCGTCAACGCCTTCAACGCCGCCTGACACGCCGCCTCATCGCGCGCAGCCTTCATCGCCTTTATGCGGGCAATCTGCCCTTCGCGGACCTTGGCATTATCGACATCGAGCGTGTCGAGATGATCTTCGCTCGGCAGGCGGTATTTGTTAACGCCGACCACCACGTCCTCGGCACGGTCGACGCGCGCCTGACGGCCCGCCGCGGCTTCCTCGATCATCGCCTTGGGCCAGCCTGCCGCCACGGCCTTCGCCATGCCGCCTTCGGCCTCCACGCGTTCGATGATCTCCCACGCCTTGTCGACCAGCTCCTGCGTCAGGCTTTCGATGTAATAACTGCCGCCCAGTGGATCGACGACATTGCACATGCCGGTCTCTTCCTGGATCACGATCTGCGTGTTGCGGGCGATGCGCGCGGAGAAATCCGTTGGTAACGCAATGGCTTCATCAAGCGCATTGGTGTGGAGCGACTGGGTGCCGCCCAGCATTGCCGCCATGGCTTCAATCGTCGTGCGGATGACGTTGTTATAGGGGTCCTGCTCGGTCAGCGAGACGCCCGATGTCTGGCAGTGCGTGCGCAGCATCTTGGAGCGTTCATCCTGCGCGCCGAGGTTGGTCATCACGCGGTGCCACAGCACGCGGGCCGCGCGCAGCTTCGCCACTTCCATGAAGAAGTTCATGCCAATGGCGAAGAAAAAGCTCAGACGGCCTGCGAACTTATCGATGTCGAGGCCTGATGCCACGCCATATTTCACATATTCCATGCCGTCCGCGATGGTGAAGGCAAGCTCCTGCACCTGCGTCGCCCCGGCTTCCTGCATGTGATAGCCGGAGATGGAAATGCTGTTGAACTTCGGCATCTTCTGGCTGGTGAAGGCAAAGATGTCTGAGATGATGCGCATCGAGGGTTCGGGCGGATAGATATAGGTGTTCCGCACCATGAACTCTTTGAGGATGTCGTTCTGGATCGTGCCATCGAGCTGTTCAACCGGCACGCCCTGTTCTTGGCCTGCGACGATGAAGAAGGCGAGGATCGGGATGACCGCGCCGTTCATCGTCATGGAGACCGACATCTGGTCGAGCGGAATGCCGTCAAACAGGATCTTCATGTCCTCAACGCTGTCGATGGCAACGCCCGCTTTCCCCACGTCACCGAGGACACGCGGATGGTCACTGTCATAGCCGCGGTGTGTGGCAAGATCGAAGGCCACGGAAAGCCCCTTCTGCCCTGCCGCAAGGTTGCGCCGGTAGAAGGCGTTCGACTCTTCAGCGGTGGAGAAGCCCGCATATTGACGGATCGTCCAGGGACGACCGGCATACATGGAGGCGCGCACCCCGCGCGTGAACGGCGCAAAGCCCGGCAGGCCCGGATCAGCGGTCACATCGTCCGCTGTGTAAAGCGGCTTCACGGCAATCCCTTCCGGCGTTTGCCAGGTAAGGTCTTTACCCTTCACTTCCTTGGCCGCTGCGGCCTGCCAGTCTTTGTATGTGGTCATCTGATTTTCCAAAACACCGTTCGGGCTGAGCTTGTCGAAGCCCTGCCCTTTGTTTGTTCCGTTCGCCCCAAGTCAGAAAGGACGGTCCTTCGACAAGCTCAGGACGAACGGATGTGGGTTTAACGCCCCTTGAATTCCGGCTTGCGCTTCTGAAGGAAGGCCATGCCGCCTTCCATTGCATCTTCGGATGAGCCCGCGATCCGCTGCCCTTCGGCTTCGGCGAGGAGCTGTTCGGAATAGCTGTTTTCCATGGCGACGAGGATGTTCTTCCGCATCGTGGCGTAAGCAAGCGTCGGGCCATTGGCGAGGCGGGTGGCGAGTGCGCGGGCTTCGGCCATCAGGTCCGCATCTTCGACGACCTTGTAGATCATGCCCCAGTCGAGAGCCTTTTCCGGGCTGATCTTTTCGCCAAGCATCATCATTTCGGTCGCGCGCGCCTTGCCGACCATGCGGGGCAGCATCCAGCTCGCGCCGCCATCAGGCACAAGGCCGATGTTGACGAACGCCTGCAGGAAATAGCCGCTCTTGCCCGCGATCACGAAGTCGCCCGCAAGGCCGATCGAGCAGCCGACACCGGCGGCCGCGCCATTCACGGCGGTGATGACGGGAATGTTGAGCCGGGCCAAGTTCATCATCATGGGATTGTAATGCCGGGTGAGCGCAATGTAGCTGCCCTCCCCGCCCGAGATCGATTTGCCGCCACGCGCCTGAAGATCAGCGCCCGAACAGAACCCGCGACCCGCGCCCGTGATGATCAGGCAGCGTGCATCACCCAAGGTTGACAGCGCGTCGTTGATCTCCGCCGCCATGTCGAGACTGCACGCATTCATCCGCTCCGGGCGGTTCAGCGTGATGGTGGCAATCTTGTCGGTGACATCCACCGTGATCGTTTCATAGGTCATGTTCTTCTCCTGTCCTCTCCAAATCTAATTGTTCCGTCATGCCAGCGCAGGCTGGCATCTCCGCCCGTGGAGACCCCAGCCTTCGCTGGGGTGACGGTGAAGGGGCCTTAATGTGCCCCCTTCGGCGTCTCCATAATCTCAGTCAAAACCCCGCCCATATCCTTGGGATGGACGAAAAAAATCAGCGTGCCGTGCGCGCCGATGCGTGGTTCGCCCAGCACGCGCTTGCCCAGCGCTTCGAATTCAGCCTTGGCGGCGTGAATGTCGGGCACTTCGTAGCACATGTGGTGCTGCCCACCTTGCGGGTTCTTCTCAAGGAAAGACGCGATGGAAGTGTTGCCCGGCAGCGGCTCGATCAACTCGATCTGCGTGCCATTGAGCGCCCCATCCGCGTCCCCCCTGGAATCAGAGGGCGTGTCGACGAAGCACACTTTCACGCCCTGCGACGGCAGGTCGAACGGATCGTGGATTTTCGTCGCGCCCATCACATCGCGGTAAAAGACGATGCTGTTCGCGATGGAGGGCGTCGCGACGCCGATATGGTTTAGTCTTCCGAGCTTCATCATTCCACCTCTATGTCCGTCATTGCGAAGAGCGAAGCGACGCGGCAATCCAGCACCACGCTATCCACCCGCAATCTCACCCCAAAGATCATGCCACTCGGGGTTCACGGCCTCAATCAATGCAAGCTTTTTTGCTCTCGACCCGGCCTTGATTTGTTTTTCCCGCGTGATCGCTGCATCCATCGTTTCCGCCATTTCAAACCAAACCAGCGACTTGCAGCCATAGCGTTTGGTAAATCCGTCTGCTGTTCCTTCGCGGTGCTGCCAAACACGTTGAACCAGATTTGATGTAAAGCCCGTATACAGCGTGCCGTTCCGCTTGTTCGCTATGATGTAAACTGCTGGCGCTTTCACGCATTAACGCCCGCCGTCATTGCGAGCGAAGCGCGGCAATCCAGAACCAAGGTCGACCGTCGCACTGGATTGCTTCGCTCCGCTCGCAATGACTGACGTGTCCGCAATGGAAGGCGTCGCGACGCCGATATGGTTGAGACGGCCTAGTTTCATTTTGATCTCGCCTTTTCAATCCTGAACTCTGAATCATGTGGGCACCATAACGAGGCGTGGTCGTCTTCGAGATATATCTCAAACCCCAAGGGATCGGCGGGATTATCCAGCGTTTTTACGCTAGCGCTGCCGTGGAGAGTGTCACCTGGCTGAAGGACAAACTCCTCACACGCCAACTCCGTCATGACGTGGAAAGCCCGCTTGCTCGAGTTAGTTATCCTAAACGGCAAGCGCTTTGGCCTAGAGCGGAATATTGTCATGCTTCTTCCAAGGGTTCTCCAGCTGCTTGTTCCGCAGCTTCCGGAGACCCAGCGCAATCCGTTTGCGCGTCGAATGCGGGTAGATCACCTCGTCGATGAAGCCTTTGCTCGCGGCCACGAACGGGTTGGCGAAGCGGTCTTCATATTCCTTGGTGCGCTCGGCGATCTTTTCGGGGTCACCGATGTCGGAGCGGAAGATGATCTCCACCGCGCCCTTGGCACCCATCACCGCGATTTCGGCGGTCGGCCAGGCGTAGTTGAGGTCACCGCGTAGATGCTTTGAGGCCATGACGTCATAGGCGCCGCCATAGGCCTTGCGCGTGATGACGGTGATCTTCGGCACGGTGGCTTCGGCATAAGCGAAGAGCAGCTTGGCGCCATGTTTGATGATGCCGTTATGCTCTTGGCTCACACCGGGGAGGAAGCCCGGCACGTCGACAAAGGTGATGATCGGAATTTCAAAAGCATCGCAGAAGCGGACGAAGCGACCCGCTTTCTTTGATGCGTTTATATCGAGGCATCCTGCGAGCACCGTTGGCTGGTTGGCGACCACGCCAACCGTGCGGCCTTCAATGCGGCCAAAGCCCACGATGATGTTGCCTGCATGGGTCGGCTGAACTTCAAAGAAGTCACCCTCATCGACTGTCTTTCGGATCACCTCATGCATGTCATACGGCATCGTCGCGCTTGCGGGGATGACGGTGTCGAGGCTTGGCTCCAACCGGTCATAGGGGTCAGATGTCGGCCGTTCCGGCACGCCCATCCGGTTGTTTTCCGGCAAATAATCGAAGAAGTCCCGCGCCGCGAGCAGTGCTTCGATGTCATTTTCAAAGGCGTTATCCGCAACACCGGATTTGCTGGTGTGCGACACAGCGCCACCCAGTTCTTCCTGCGTCACGACTTCGTTGGTCACGGTCTTCACGACGTCCGGACCGGTGACGAACATGTAGCTGCTGTCCTTCACCATGAAGATGAAGTCCGTCATCGCAGGTGAATAAACCGCCCCGCCCGCGCACGGCCCCATGATGAGGCTCAACTGTGGGACGACGCCGGACGCCAGAGCGTTGCGCTGAAACACCTCGGCATAGCCGCCAAGCGAGGCGACACCTTCCTGAATGCGCGCGCCGCCGCTGTCATTGATGCCGATAACAGGTGCGCCCACCTTCATCGCATTGTCCATCACCTTACAGATTTTCTGCGCATGCCGTTCGGACAGAGAGCCACCGAACACAGTGAAGTCTTGGCTGAACACATAGACCAACCGCCCATTGATCGTACCGGAGCCAGTGACTACGCCGTCACCGGGGATCTTAGTCGCTTCCATGCCGAAATCGGTACAATTGTGCTCCACATACATGTCGAGCTCTTCGAACGAGCCTTCATCTAGCAGAACGTCGAGCCGTTCCCGCGCGGTCAGGCGGCCCTTGGAATGTTGCGCATCGATGCGCTTTTGTCCGCCACCCATGCGGGCGGCTTCACGGCGCTTTTCGAGTTCTGCGATGTTCGATGACATGGCGATCCCTTGTTTGGAATTTGAAGCGCGCTGTTTGGAAGGACGGAGGCGCAAAGTCCAATGTGAATTTGCGAAGTTGCGAAGTTTTTGTTTGCAAATTCAGGAATGACGTTTATTTTGGCGTAATGACACCGCCCAAGCGCCGTATCTTCGCTGGTCAGCGCCTCCGCGAGCTCCGCTCTGGCCGAAGCCTGAAGCAATCCGATATGGCGCAACGGCTGGGCATATCCGTCTCCTATCTTTCACAACTGGAAAGTGATGACCGGCCCCTCACCCCCGCCCTGCTAGAAACGCTGGCACGCGACTTTCCGCTCGACTGGCAGGAATTTGAAGAGGACGCGACAACCAGACGTTTCGCCGCGCTGCGTGAGGCGGCGGCTGATCCCCTCTTTCCCAACCCGTTGACGCCTGAGCAGGTCGCGCGCATTGCCGAACAGCAGCCAGCCCTCGCGGATCAGTTCGTCACTTTGCATGCCGCCTATCGGAACGCTGGACAGCGGCTCCAGATTGTCGATGAGGCATTGGGCGCCGATCAGGCGGATGGCAGCCGGCTCCCCTGGGAAGAGGTGCGCGACTGGTTCCATAATGCGGGCAATTATGTCGATGTGCTTGACCGAGCCGCAGAACTTTTGGGCGACAAGTTGCGCGGCACACAGGCGACCCCCGCGCTTGAGGGGCTAGAGCTTTACCTGCGCAACGCCTTATCCGTGTCGCTGGTCTATGCCGGGAGCACGGGTTTACGCGATTATGATGCGCAGATGGGGCATCTCATCATCGATCAAGGGCAGCCGGTGGAAAGCCAGCGGTTCCAATTGGCCCATCAACTGTCTGCTCTGGCCCTGCACGATGAGATCAGCTTGGTGGTCGAACAAGCCGGTCTCCGCACGGCAGCGGCCCGCCAGCTCTTGTCCGTGGGCCTTGCCAATTATGCGGCGGGGGCACTGCTGATGCCCTATACGCGGTTTCGGGAAGACGCCCGAACGGTGCGCCACGACATAGACCGCCTGCGCCAGCAGTTCGGCGTCAGCTTTGAACAGGCCTGCCACAGGCTATCCACACTCCAGCGACCCTCCGCACGCGGCATTCCCTTCTTCTTCTGCCGCGTGGATATGGCGGGGAACATTACCAAGCGGCATTCGGCCACGCGGCTACAGTTCGCCCGCTTCGGCGGTGCCTGCCCACTGTGGATCGTACATGAGGCGGTGGCGATCCCCGATCGCATCCTCGTCCAGCTTGCCGAAACGCCGGATGGCGTGCGCTATGTCTCTATGGCCAAGGGGCTGGTGAAGCCTTCCGGCAGCTATGACCGCGCGCCGCGCCGTTATGCTGTGGCACTCGGCTGTGAGGCCGATCATGCCCGCGAGTTCGTCTATGCCGACGGGCTGGACCTCACCTCCCCACGCGCCGCGACCAAGATCGGCGTGTCGTGTCGACTCTGCCCGCGCATGGATTGCGATCAACGCGCTTTTCCGCCGTCCGATCGCGACATCATCGTCGACCCAGATCGGCGGGATGTGGTGCCTTACCGCCTCGCTTAGACCTTCACGATCCCGAGCCGGATCATGTCGCGCGCGGTATCAAGAATGCTCTCAGCCGGATCGCGGGTCTTCCACCCGAATACGTCCAGCGCATGTTGGGCGCTTGTATCGCGGACGTTGTCGAGTTCCCCCACCACCTGTTTCACGACTGGATCCAGCAGAGCGAACAGCTTGACGAGGACGTTCGGCAATGTCCGTGTCGGCACTTTGCGGGCCTGCTGGCCAAGCCCGGATTTCAGGATGGCGGCAACATCCCCGAGCCACAGAAAGGGCCCGGCGGCAATGAAGCGTTCGCCAGCCATGTTCGGTGCGGTGAGGCATCGGACATGAAGGTCCGCCACGTCGCGAACATCGACCACCGAAAAGCCTATCCTAGGAAGACCCGGCATAGAGCCTTCAATCAATTTCTTGATGGCTTCGAGAGAGGTCGAAAAATCCGCTGCCAGCAACGGCCCCAAGACTAAGGACGGATTGACGGTGACAAACTCCATCTCCGGTGCGTTTGCCGCGACCCAGTCTCGCGCCGCCCTTTCCGCAATTGTCTTCGATTTCACATAGGCATAGGCGTCGGGGCTCTCCGGGTTGGTCCAATCCGCTTCGGTAAAGTGATGTTTGGCACCGCCATGGCCATAGGCAATGGCCGCCACGGATGACGTCATGACGAACCGCTTGATCCCGGCCTCTTTAGCAAAACGGAGCGCGCGCAAAGCCCCTTCCCGCGCGGGGACAATCAGGTCATCTGTACTCTTTGGCGCATTGGCCGGTAAGGGTGAGGCCACATGTGCAGCATGCGAACATCCCGCCATAGCTTCCGCCCAGCCACCATCGCTCAACAGATCCGCCGCGAAGAATGTGAGCTTGCTGTTGTCAACATTGAGCCATGCGCGGACATCGGCCTCGCGCGCAAGATTACGGATGGTGGTGTTGACCTGCCAACCTTCGGCAATCAGCTGCCGGATCAGAAAGCCCGCAATATAGCCGCTTCCCCCCGATACAAAGACGTGTCCTGCCATGTGTCCGCTCCTCATTTTGTCTCCGGCCAGACTAGTAGCAAATCGAAACCGTCACAATCGCCATGCGGGGGCTTGCCACCATGGCGGGTTTTTCCCATTAGCCATACATCTAAGGGGAGTGTGCGATGTTGGATCAAGACCTGTTTCCTGTTCCTGCTGAATGGGCGAAGAAGGCACGCGTCAATGCGGCAAAATACACGGAAATCTATGGCCGTTCGCTGGCGGATCCCGGCACATTTTGGCTGGAGCAGGCAAAACGGCTGGACTGGATCAAGCGTCCGGAAATCGCAGGCGATTGGTCGTTCGATGCAACGACTTTCCACATTAACTGGTTCGCCGATGGTAAGCTGAACGTCAGCGCGAACTGCATAGACCGTCATCTGAAGGAACGCGACGATCAGGTCGCGATCATTTGGGAACCCGACGTCCCCACAGAAGACGCTCGCCACATCACCTATCGTGAGTTGCATGAACAGGTCTGTCGCATGGCCAATGTGCTCAAGGCGCAGGGCGTTCAAAAGGGAGACCGCGTCACCGTCTATCTGCCGATGATCCCGGAAGCGGCGGTGGCGCTCCTAGCCTGTGCGCGGATTGGGGCCATTCATTCCGTCGTGTTCGGCGGTTTTTCGCCCGATGCACTTATTGGCCGCATTCAGGATTGTGACTCCAACGTCGTCATTACCGCCGATGAAGGCCGTCGTGGCGGCAAGGCTGTGCCTTTGAAGGCCAATGTAGATGTTGCTGCCCCCCAATGCCCCAGCCTGAAGAAAGTCATCACAATCAAGGCGACTGGCGCGGACATCGCCATGACGGATGGCCGCGACGTCTGGTATCATGAGGAAGCCGTCAAGGTCGAAGTCACTTGCCCCGCCGAAGTGATGGGCGCGGAAGACCCGCTCTTTATCCTCTACACGTCCGGTTCGACGGGGAAGCCCAAGGGCGTTCTGCACACCACTGGCGGATATCTGCTCTGGGCAAGCCTGACGCATGAACTGGTGTTCGATTATAGGCCCGGCGACGTCTATTGGTGCGCGGCCGATATCGGCTGGGTCACGGGGCATACTTATATTGTTTATGGCCCGCTTGCGAATGGCGCGACGACGCTGATGTACGAAGGCGTGCCCAACTGGCCCGACGCCAGCCGGATCTGGCAGGTGTGTGACCGACACAATGTCCACACGGTCTTTACGGCTCCCACAGCATTGCGTGCACTGATGCGTGACGGTGACGATTTTGTGAAAGCAACGTCGCGTAAGTCGCTGCGTTTACTCGGAACTGTTGGAGAGCCCATCAACCCCGAGGCATGGCGCTGGTATCACAGTGTCGTTGGCGACGGGCGCTGCCCGATTGTCGACACCTGGTGGCAGACGGAAACCGGCGGCGCGATGATCGCGCCCCTTCCCGGCGCGACGGATTTGAAACCCGGCAGCGCCACCAAGCCTATGCCGGGCGTGGAGCCGCAGTTGGTGGATGCAGACGGACAGGTGCTCTACGGCGCGGCGTCGGGCAATCTTTGCATTGTCCGCAGCTGGCCGGGCCAGATGCGTACCGTTTGGGGTGATCATCAGCGCTTCTTTGAAACCTATTTCACCACCTATCCGGGCAAATACTTCACTGGTGACGGCTGCCGCCGCGATGAAGACGGCTATTACTGGATCACGGGTCGCGTCGATGATGTCATCAACGTCTCCGGCCACCGCATGGGCACTGCAGAAGTTGAAAGTGCGCTCGTCCTCCATGCGCGCGTAGCCGAGGCTGCGGTCGTCGGCTTCCCGCACGACATCAAGGGTCAGGGCATCTATGCCTATGTGACCCTGAACGCCAACGACGCGCCGAGCGATGACCTCCGGAAGGAACTCGTCGCTTGGGTCCGCAAGGAAATTGGCCCGATTGCGACACCGGATGCCATTCAGTTTGCCCCAGGCCTTCCAAAAACGCGGTCTGGCAAGATTATGCGCCGCATTCTTCGTAAGATTGCGGAAGGTGATGTTGGCACCCTTGGGGACACATCCACGCTCGCAGATCCGTCTGTCGTCGATGATCTGGTCGCGAACCGGCTCTCATAAAGGAACGGATATGTTTGGCGCAGATGGCTCTTCAATTGCTCAGACGATCCAACTGGCGCTGACACCTGTCTTCGTTCTGGTCGCCATCGGCAACTTCATGAACGTTTTGACGGCGCGGCTGGCACGGATTGTGGACCGGTCACGCCATCTTCAGGGCGAACATTTGGTCACCCAAGGGCCAGACCATGACCGGCTGGTCGATGAGCTTCGGCTGCTTGATGCGCGGATCAAGCTCATCAACCGGGCCATCCTCTTCCTAGTGCTCGCCGCCATCACTGTCGGGATAACCGTTGGCCTGCTGTTTCTTGAACGCCAGCTGCACTTTGATCTGGAAGCGATTACTGCCTTGACGTTTTTCGGCGCCATCGTCCTTTTGATGATGGCGCTCGTCACCTTCCTGCGGGAAACGCGGATTGCAACAGCATTGCTGCGCATACCTGAGAGTTATCTGACGCGTTAGATTATGGCCGTCATCCCCGCGAAAGCGGGGATCCCCAGTTGGAGCGCATCATGGATTCCCGCTTATGCGGGAATGACAGACATTATTGGGATGGCTGACTACTTCAGCAATACCAACTCTTCCGCCATGCTCGGATGCAGGGCCATAGTGTCATCAAACGCCTGCTTGTTGAGGCCCGCTTTCACCGCGACGGCAGCCGCCTGAAGGATCTCAGCGCTATCCGGTCCAATGAGGTGGAGGCCCACAACCGTTTCCTCCGCCCCTGCTGTCACCATCTTGTAAAGGCTGCGCTCCATCCGTCCGGAGACGACATTCTTCATCGGGCGAAAATCGCTGCGGAACACCTTCACGCTGTCGCCAAATTTGGCGCGGGCTTCATCTTCCGTCAGGCCGACACCTGCGATGGGCGGGCTGGAGAAAACGGCGGTCGGGATGCAGTTATAGTCGATGGTGCGCGGATTATTGCCGAATACGGTATCTGCAAAGGCATGTCCTTCGCGGATGGCAACGGGCGTGAGTTGGACCCGGTTGGTCACGTCCCCAACGGCATAGATGCTCGGCACGTTTGTCTGGTTATGATCATTGACGATGATCGCCGCGTCCGCATCGAGTTCGACGCCAGCCGCCTCAAGGCCAAGCCCTTGAGTTTTCGGCGTGCGCCCGATGGCAAAAACGAGCATGTCTGTTTCAATGGAGCCTTGTGCGCCTCCATCCAGAAGCAGGCTGCCATCGGCTTGTTTGGTGATGGTGGAACACGGGAAGTTAAAGTGAACGTCGATGCCCTTGGCTTCCGTCATCGCGACGAGCCGGTCCACGATTTCGCTATCGTAGCTGCGCAGCATCCGGTTTCCGCGCGTAATGAGGGAGACCTTAGATCCAAAGGGATGGAAGACGCCGGCAAATTCATTGGCGATATAGCCGGCCCCCGCAATTACGACCCGCTTGGGCAGCGCGTCGAGATGGAAGATTTCGTTCGAGGTGATGCCATGTTCGGCACCCGGAATGTTTGGGATGCCCGGCCATGCTCCGACAGCGATGAGGATGATCTTGGCTGTCACCTCTTTCCCACTCGCCAGACGGACGGAGTTCGGTCCTGAGACGGTCGCGCGTTCGGCGAAAATGGTGGCGTGGTTGGAATTGAGCGTTTGGGTATAGAGCCCTTCCAGCCGTGTCACATCCTCCTGCACGATATCGCGCAGGCGCTGCCAATTGAACGACGCGCCTTCAATGTCCCAGCCAAAGCGTTCCGCCTCATGCAGGTCTTCCGCAAAATGGGCGCCATAGACTAGCATCTTCTTCGGCACGCAGCCGCGAATGACACAGGTGCCCCCGACGCGGTACTCCTCCGCAACGGCAACTTTGGCACCATGCTGCGCCGCAATCCGAGCCGCGCGGACCCCGCCAGAACCAGCGCCGATGATGAAGAGATCGAAATCGAAGGTCATTTGGGTTCCCGTGTAAAGACGATAGCGTCGTGCTAGTCAGGACGCGGGCTCAACGCCAACGCAATTTGTGCATCACACTGATCGAATGGGCTGAATTTCAACCAAACGCCTTGTCTAAGAGCGCCTGAGTGGATGCATCGAAGGTCATGTTGCCGCCTTCAATGCCCTTGGCCATTGCCTTGCCAAGTTCGACCCCAAACTGATCGAACGGGTTGATGCCGAGTAGGACTGCGTTGGCGAAGGTGCGGTGCTCGTAAAAGGCAAGCAGCGCACCAAGGCTGCGAGGATCGACATCGGGCAACAAGATCGTCGTCGATGGGCGGTCGCCGGCATACGCGCGTGCCGGATCGTCGCTCGCCTTCCCGGCCATCAGCGCTGCGCCTTGAGCAAAGCAATTGCCAAGCAACTGACGGTGGTGCGCATCGTCAAACTCATGCCCCGCGTCGATCGAGGCAATGAACTCAACCGGAACCAAACGTGTGCCCTGATGCAGCAATTGGAACACCGCATGCTGCGCGTCTGTGCCGACGCCGCCCCAAGTGATCGCGCCTGTATTGGCATCCAGAGGTTTCCCGTCGAAGGTGACGCTCTTGCCGTTTGATTCCATCTCGAGCTGCTGGAGATAGGACGGGAGAAGCCGCAGCCGTTCATCATAAGCGAAGACGCCGCGCGTTTCGGCATCACGGCCAAGTGAATAATATTGGTCAACGAACGCCGCCAGCAGCGGTGCATTCTGTTCCGGCGGAGCCAGACGGAAATGCCGGTCCATGGCGGCGGCACCCTCCAACATCTCCTCAAAGGCCGACCAGCCGAGCGCGAGCGCCGCAGGGAAGCCGATGCTGGACCATAGTGAGTAGCGACCACCGACCGTTTCCGAGAACGGCAGGATGCGTGTTTCATCAACGCCCCAATCAAAGGCACCTTGCGGATTGGCGGTCAGCGCAATCACCCGACCATTGGCATCCTCCACACCGGCCTCGACCATCCAGCCCAAAGCGCTTTCGGCATTGAGCATGGTTTCGGTGGTAGTGAAGGTTTTCGATGCGATGACGGTCAGTGTCTTGTGCGGATCAAATCCGGAAATCGCTTCTTTAAGGGCCGCGCCATCCACATTCGAGACGACAGCAACGTCATAGCGGCCTGCGTCACGCCCCAAGGCGTCCACGAGCAAGTCCGGCCCCAAGGCGGAGCCGCCAATGCCAATGTGCAGGACATGGCGGACATCGCCCAATGCGCCTGCCTCAATCGCTTCAATCAGTGCGCGCATCCGGCCATGGAGTTGCTTTGCAAGCGCTACGGAGTCGGGCGCACCCTCCCCGCGTTCAGCCGTATGTTCCGCCGCTCGGTTTTCGGTCGGATTGGCGATCCGCCCGCCAAATAGATCATCCCGCCGGGCATCGAGCCCCATCGCCTTGGCGATGCCGACAAAGGTGGCGATGAGCTCTGGCGTCAGGTGAGTCTTTGAAAAGTCGAAATAAATGTCCTGCTCGGTCAACGAAAGATTGGCCAAACGATCGGGGTCGGCCGCAAACAATTCGGACAAGCGGGGCGTGCTGCCAGACTTCAAAAACCCGAAACGTTCGCGCAAACCAGACATGACTTCTCCTGATCGATATGCCGCCTGACTTGACGGCTCGCCGCTGCCCCATCACAGCGTGCGCATGAGCGATACACAGATCGATGCGACGCCGAAAGGTGACGCCAGCGTCAAAGCTGACAAACCGTCCGAGACGCGCGAGTTCATGGTCTTTCTGGCCAAGCTCGCGATTTTCGTGTTCATCCTGCGCAGCTTCATCATGGCGCCGTTCAGCATCCCTTCGGAATCGATGCTGCCGCGTCTGCTGATCGGGGACTACCTCATCGTTACCAAATGGAATTACGGCTATTCCCGCTATTCGCTGCCCTTTGGTCTGCCGCTGTTTGAAGGCCGCATTCTTGGCAGTTTGCCGGAACGCGGCGATGTCACGGTTTTTAAAGCGCCACCGGACAATCAGATCGATTATATCAAGCGCGTCATCGGCCTGCCGGGGGATATGATCCAGATGCGTCAGGGGCAGCTGTTTATAAATGACAAGCCGGTTCCCAAAGTCCGCGTGCCCGATATGGTGGAACGTCAGACGCCGTATATGCAGTGCTTCGCGCCGGAATACTCCAAGGTCGCAGCAGACGGCACGCCGGTCTGTTCCTATCCCCGATATCGCGAAACGCTCCCCAATGGGCGCAGCTATTATGTGCTTGATCTCATCCCCAACGGCCCGGCGGACTCAACTGAGATCTATACGGTGCCCGAAGACCATCTGTTCATGATGGGCGACAACCGCGATAACAGCTTGGACAGCCGCTTCCCGGCGCAGGAAGGCGCTGGCATTGGCATCGTGCCGGCGGAAAATCTGGTTGGGCGCGCGATGATTGGCGTGTTTTCTACCGATGGGTCTGCCAACTGGTTCTTGCCTTGGACATGGTTCACGGCGGCCAGATGGAACCGGATAGGCGAGACGTTTTGAGCAATCTCTCGGCTTGGGTGAAGGACGTTTTCGGCGTCACGCCCAAGGATGTCTCCCTTTACGAACGCGCGCTGACGCATGGCAGCCATGGCAGCGAAACCTATGAACGGCTGGAGTTTCTGGGCGACCGTGTGCTCGGTCTTGTTGTCGCCCAGTGGATATACGGCCGCTTTCCCAATGATGCCGAAGGCCAACTCTCTCAGCGCTTCAACAGCCTTGTCTCAGGAGAAACCTGCGCAGAGGTGGGCCGGACGATCAACCTGTCGTCGCGGATGCGGCTCGGCAAGCAGGCGCTTGATGACGGCGCTTATGACAGCGATAATGTCCTAGGAGATGTCGTTGAAGCGCTGATTGGCGCGGTGTTTTTGGAACATGGGCTTGAAGCTGCGGGCACATTCATCCGCACGCAGTGGGAACCGCTGCTTAATGTTCAGCGTTCTGCTCCACGCCATCCTAAGTCGGAATTGCAGGAGTGGGCGGCCGCCCACAACCGGCGCACACCCGTCTATGAAATCGTTGAGCGTTCGGGGCCGCACCATGCCCCGCGCTTCAAGGTAAAAGTCTCGCTCGGGTCAGCTGGCGAAGCCGCGGCTGAGGGCAAATCGAAACAAGATGCGGAAACGCAGGCGGCAGCAGCGCTGCTCGAAAGGTTGAAGAAATGACGCAGAAATGCGGACTCGTCGCGATTGTCGGCGCACCAAATGCTGGCAAATCGACGCTGGTCAATGCGCTGGTCGGCCAGAAGGTCGCCATCGTCAGCCCCAAAGCGCAAACGACGCGTGTGCGCCTGATGGGCATCGCTATGCACGGTGAAACCCAGATGATGCTCGTCGACACGCCAGGTATCTTTGAACCGCACCGCAGACTGGACCGCGCGATGGTTCAGGCCGCCTGGGGCGGCACGCAGGATGCAGATGTCATCTTGTTTGTAGTTGATGCCAAGGGCGGCCTCGGCCCGAAGGTCGCGCGCATTGTCGAAGGCCTGCAATCACGCCCAGAACCTAAAATCCTGGTCCTCAACAAGGTCGACATCGCGGTGAAAGAAAAGCTGCTCGTTCATGTCGAACGGCTGACGGCTCAGATCGAGTTCACCGATGTGCTGATGGTGAGCGCCGAAACCGGTGACGGCCTCGATGTTCTGAAAGACCTTGTCGCGTCCAAATTGCCCGAAGGGACCTGGCACTTCCCCGAAGATCAGGTGAGTGATGCCTCTGACCGGATGACCGCCGCCGAAATCACGCGCGAGCAACTGTATCTCCAGCTTCACGCTGAACTGCCTTATGCGTCTGTCGTTGAGACCGAGAAGTATACCGAAAATCAGGATGGCTCGGTCGATATTTACCAGCAGATCAAGGTCGAGCGCCCATCGCAGCGTGCGATTATCCTCGGCAAGGGCGGCGTGCGCCTAAAGGAAATCGGGTCAAAGGCCCGCGCCGAAATCGCCAAGTCGCTTGGCTGCCACGTCCGACTGTTTCTGCACGTGAAGGTTGATCCCAAATGGGATGAAGACCGCGGCGTCTATCGTGATCTCGGGCTGGATTGGGTGGAGTAATCAGCCCGCGAGGTGCACCAAGAGGATCCGCACCCCAATCCCGATCAGCACCAACCCGCCGATCACTTCGGCCCGTGATCCGAACCTCATGCCAAGCCGTCCACCAAAAGCAGCCCCTGCCCCGCTGGTGACCGCCGTAACAAAGGCAATGACGGTGCAACTCATCCAGATGGGCGTGGCGAGCAGCGGGAGGGTCAAACCGGCGGCGGCTGCATCAATGCTGGTCGCAATGGCGGCAACAAGTAGGCCAATAAAGCTGCGTGTCTCGAACGCGGTTTCAGCCTCGTCTCCATCCAGCCCGGCACGCACCATTTGTGCGCCCAGAAAGCCGAGAAGCCCGAACGCGACCCAATGGTCCACCAATGTAAACCAGCTTCCCGCAATCAGGCTTACCGAATAGCCGAGCAGAGGCATGGCCCCTTGCGCGATCCCGAAAGCCGCCGCGATCCGCAATACAAGCGGGCGTTCACCCCGCGCGGCCACGCCCGCCGCAATGGCCACAGCAAAAGCATCGGCAGACAGGCCGAGTGCCAGCAGCAAAAGCTCAATCATGACAGCAGGCTATCCACCCAGGCGGGGACAAGTTCCGTCGCTGGCCCAAGGCGACATTCATGGAACATGATGCTGCCCTGTGACGGATCGAGATTGAGTTCCAGCGTGTGTGCCCCCACGTGACGCGCTGTGCGAACCAAGCCCGCCGCTGGATAGACGGCCCCCGATGTGCCGATGGAGACAAACAGATCGCAATCGCGCACCGCCGCGTCAATTTCGTCCATCTGATAGGGCATTTCCCCGAACCAGACGACATCAGGTCGCAGCGCGGGGGTGGCGCAAGCAGGGCAAGGCGGGCGGTGCGCCAGAGGATCGCGCCAAACGGTGCGTGCGTCACACGCCGCACACCAGGCCGATAGGTGCTCACCATGCATGTGGATCAGCCGCCTGGCCCCGGCCCGCTCGTGCAAATCGTCCACATTCTGGGTGACGATCAGTAAGTTCCCCTCCCACGCGGCATCCAGCCGTGCGAGTGCGTCGTGCGCGGCATTGGGTTGCGCCTTCTGGATGTTTTCCCGCCGCATATCGTAAAAGCGCAGAACCAAATCCGGATCACGCTCAAAGCCTTCGGGCGTTGCGACATCCTCGATCCGGTGCCGTTCCCAAAGCCCGCCTGCGCTGCGGAAGGTATCAATGCCGCTTTCGGCAGACACACCGGCGCCGGTCAGGATGACGATATTGCGTATTTGGTTCATGCTGTTGCCTTATGGGCAAGGCGTCCGCGCCTCAAGCGGCAGCTTTTCTTTTGGAGGACTTTGGGCCAAGGCTAAGCGCAATCGGAACGAAGGAATGACAGGCATGACCTCCATCGGCATTATCGGCAACAAGGGGCGCATGGGGCAGGCTTTGATGGTCGCGGCGGAAGAAGCCGGATTGTCTGTCGCCGGTGGCATTGATGCAGGGGGTGATCCAATTGCGCTCGCCAAGTTGGCGGACGTCCTCATCGATTTTTCATCGCCCGCCGCGCTCGTCTCCAACCTTGGTGCCGCCGTTGCTGCCAACACGCCCATCCTGATCGGGACGACGGGCCTGAATGAAGACCATCATCGCTCCATTGAAGATGCGGCGGCGCATGTCGCTGTGCTCCAGACGGGCAATACTTCGCTCGGCGTCACGCTGCTTGCCCGGCTCGTTCAGGAAGCCGCGGCAAAGCTCGGTCCTGATTGGGACATTGAGATTGTTGAGATGCACCATCGGATGAAGGTCGATGCCCCATCTGGAACTGCCCTCTTGCTCGGTGAAGCTGCGGCCAAGGGCCGTCACATTGATCTCGCCAAGCACAGCGAACGCGGACGTGATGGGCATACAGGCGTCCGTGAGATTGGTGCGATCGGCTTTGCGGCTCTGCGCGGTGGGACCGTCGCAGGCGACCACAGTGTTATCTTTGCGGCTGACAATGAGCGGATAGAAATCGTCCACCGCGCCGAAAACCGCGCCATTTTTGCCAAGGGTGCCGTGAAGGCTGCGCAGTGGCTGATCCGTCAACCTGCGGGCCGATACACGATGGATCAGGTTCTGGGCGTTTAGGCCGGACATGAAAAAGGCTGACCTTTTTGAGTTCTACCGGCGGCTGGCCGAGGACAACCCCTCGCCCGAAACCGAATTGGCCTTTGGGAACAACTATCAGCTTCTGGTCGCAGTTGTGATGTCGGCACAGTCCACTGACGTTGGTGTGAACAAGGCGACACGCCTTTTGTTTGAGGATGTGAAGACGCCGGCGCAGATGGTGGCGCTCGGTGAAGATGGATTGAAAGCCCACATCAAAACCATCGGACTATTCAATGCCAAGGCGAAGAACGTCATCGCTCTCTCAGAAATTCTTGTGCGTGATTTTGACGGCGAGGTACCCGCCGACCGGGATGTGCTGGAAACGCTCCCCGGCGTCGGCCGCAAGACGGCCAATGTCGTTATGAACACTGCGTTCGGCGCGGAGACCTTCGCTGTGGACACCCACATCTTTCGGGTCGGCAACCGAACGGGATTGGCAAAGGGCAAGACGCCGCTGGCCGTGGAAAAGCAGCTGGAAAAGCACACGCCCGCGCCCTTCCGGCTCGGCGCCCATCATTGGCTCATTCTGCACGGCCGGTATGTCTGTAAGGCGCGGACGCCGGAATGCTGGCGCTGCATCGTGTCTGATCTCTGCACGTTCAGGTCCAAGACAGAATTGCCGGCTAAACTGTCAAAGTTAAAAGGATAGAGGAGTCACGCCATGAAGAACCTGATCCTGTTCGCCGTCATTGGGGCGACGCTTGCCGCCAGCCCTGCCATCGCAAAAAAACGTGAGATGCCCGCGGCCACCACAACCGGCGCTGCCGTTGACTGCATTTCCATTTCCCAAATCCGCGAGAGCCGGGTGCGCAGTGATACCGTCATTGATTTCCGCACCGGTGGCAACAAATGGTACCGCAATACCCTGCCAAATAGTTGCCCGGCCTTGGGGTTTGAAGAGCGCTTCAGCTACCGGACCTCGCTCAACCAACTGTGCTCGGTCGATACCATTGCCGTCCTGCAAACCTTTGGCGGCCATTTGCAGGAAGGCCCGCGTTGCGGCCTCGGGAAGTTTCAGCCCGTTGAACTCGCCAAGCTATCCCGCAAGTAAAACGGGGCAAATAAACAGCCATTAGGGGTGGCAGCCTCCGCCCGGCTTTGCTAACGGCCTTCTCAAGCACCCGTAGCTCAGCTGGATAGAGCGCTGCCCTCCGAAGGCAGAGGCCAGAGGTTCGAATCCTCTCGGGTGCGCCATTTAAATCATTGATATATAACAATATTTAAACGCACACAGATCTGGAGTGCGGTTAAAATCGTGCATTTTTGCTATGCACAAATCGTGCACAAAAAGCGGTGTCATTCTTCTAACTCCCTGATTAAGCTGAGAAAGTGAGATGGGAGCGGGTTATGACCGACGAAAATGAGGACAGGATCGACCTTCGTGGTGATGGTCGAGTCATTCTCTACAAACGATCAGGACTTAAAGACCCTGTGTGGCAGGTTCGTATCCGAGTTCCCAACTCCACGGGATACAAGCGGATTACCACCAAAACGTCGGATCAACGTGAAGCTGAACGCTTTGCCCTCAACTACTACGAAGACCTTTACATCCACGTCAAAACGGGCGGCAGCATTCAGTCCAAGACCTTCAAACAGGTCTTTGCCGAATGGGAAAAACACGTCACCACGATGGGTCACACCCGCAAGGGCGGTTCCTGGGAGGATACCATCGAGCGGGTTCGGGTCTATGCCCTGACCTTCTTCGGTCCGATGCGGATGACCGATATCGGACCCGTCCAGTTTGCTGACTATTGGGAATGGCGGAAGAAGAACTACAACCGCACCAAGCCATCCAACGGGACCCTGCGGCGTGAGCGGACCAGCATCCTGCCTGTGTTCAAGTACGCCGTATCGAAGGGCTACATCTCGGCTGCCCCCGACACCGATCCGCCGAAGGCAACGCTGGAACGGCGACCGACCTTCACGCTTGAGGAGTGGCAGAAGATCTACAAGGCGGCTCGTATGTGGGTGGCAGAGGGTCAGACCAAGGCAACCAGCAGACAGCGCAACCTGACCCAGCTGTACATCCTGATCCTTGCCAACACTGGATTGCGGGTCGGTGAACTGCGGGGACTTCGCTGGGGAGATCTTCGCACTACCAAGACCGAGGATGATACCCGCCTGATCGCTGAGGTCAGAGGCAAGACGGGTGCCCGTGAGGTGGTGTTTCAGGCAGGAGCTCAGAAGTACGTTGAGCGCCTCTATGATCGGCGAATCGAGGAGCTAGGCGAGAATCCGCCGACCGACGAGGTGCTGTTCTGCCATAAGGACGGAACACCGATCCACACGATGAAAACTGCCTTCAACTCCTTGCTCGAATTTGCTGGCGTGCCGATCGAACGCAATGGCGGGTCACGGACGCTGTATTCCCTCAGGCACTTCTACGCCACGATGCGGCTGTCCAACGACGCTAGCCCGTTCCTACTTGCTCGGCAGATGGGTACGTCCGTTGAGATGTTGGAGAAATTCTACGGGCAGACAGTTTCGTCAGCCTTGGCTGCTCGGATATCCAAGGGCAATCAGACGGTCGGTGATGGGAACGGGAAGGTCTATCCGTTTGGGTGAAAGGATCGTGTCCGAAGCAGGCTAATAACCGCCGCCTCGAAGACTTGCCTTGTGCCCGCATTCCAAGCAGGTGTTATTGTCAGTAAAATTGTAGTTTGAGCAGTTTTTCTCAAAGCAGCCAATCGTTTCGCAATCGCCACACTCCGTTTCAAGGTGACCTACTCCGGCTCGGCAAATTCCAACCACCTGGTGCGGAAGCAATTGAGCCATAGCTCGTTGCTCCCGTGACAAGGTGCTTTCGATTGCACCGTAGCGGAAGTTTGCGAAAAAAAAGTCACGCTTAGCGGTCCATACATTAAACTCATCGTTCAGGTCTGGACCATCAAAGCCGTAGTAACGAAGTAGCAGCCGCCTAATGGGATAAGCTGTGATTTTAGGTCCCCAGATTGCTATTGGGATACCGGGAAAGTAAAAAAACCAGAGACCGCCAACGCTGCCCCATATATTATCCGCAATTATCCCCACACTACAATAAATCGAAAACAGTAGGAATTTTCTCTCTTTGATACCTGAATTACCTTTATAGGCTCTAAATGCCATAAGGAATATGGCAAGAATGGCCAACACTCTTGTTATAATTCTTATTGGATCTGGGCTAGAGGCTGACTGATTATTCAAACTATCGTTCGAGCTTTCGCTGTCATTCGCCTCAGGCTCTGCGGGTGACGTATTGATTGCAGATTGACCTACTGCGGCAGGGCTTGATTCGGACTGGGCCAACGGCTCACTTGGATCAGCGCCCTCAAGCCCACCAGTAGCTAATGCAGTATCTTGCGCTTCGGCTTGGAGCTCAGCTGGAACTCTGACCTTCTGCTCCAAACGCCCTTGAAGGGAATCGGATGACCGACGATAAACCTGAAACTCGCAACCTATCGCTTTTTCAATGTCATTGCCGCAGGCCGACAAGCTCGATCGCATCTGATCAAGCAGTGTATCACGCCACCTGCGATCAGCTTCGGATGTCGCATTTGTTGTAAAATCATCATTCAATGAGCGGAAGCGGGTTTTCTGCTCGCTGACATCTGCATTTGTGCAGTAATTGGGGGAGGCAGGATTGTTGTAATTGCAGACACCCTGCGCACTTGCGCCGTTAGCTTGCAGCGCACATCCTGCTGCGAACAGGAGTTTCCACCAAAAACCTCTCATACTTTATCCCCCAGCTTCTAATGAGCCCTCTCCACTAATTGCTTGCAAGCCAGCGTCTGTAAAGTTCAAAAATCTAAAGTTACTTTTTGTTAACCAGCGGCTGGCTGTCATCAAACCAAATCCACAACCCGCTTTCGAGCTTCGCTGTCCCCCTCAATATATCGCTGGGTAGTCTGAAGCGAGGAGTGCCCTGCCAGATGCTGAACATCCCTTAGCGAACCACCAACGTTAGATATCTTTCGGGCAACATTGGTGATGAAGGTTCGCCGTCCGCTGTGCGATGAGCAGCCGACCAGCCCTAAATCCCGATACCAACGCTGGAAAAGGTTCACGATTGCCTGTGCCGAGGTCCGATCTGACCGTTCTGTGCGGATCACGTATGCAGTTGGGTCACTGCGACCCTGCTCGAACAGATCAACCAGCGATGACCTCAGCTGCTTATTAATCGGAATGATCCGACCAGACTGCCCTTTCGACGCATCATTGGTCAGGTGAATGTATTCCCCCACCTCCCCGTCTGCCCCGACGACCATCGACCATTTCAGAGCGGCTATCTCCTTCGCCCTTAGCCCTGCCCTCACCGACAGCAAGAATATGACTTGGTTCCGCAGACCGTAACGGCGTCCATTGATGTGGTTGAGCACCGCTTCGACCTGTGAGCGGTTAAGAATTTTGGCTTGTTTTCCGATACCCATAAAAACCCCTAAGTGATTATAATTAGGTGATTTTTACCAGTATTATAACCGATTCAGGTCGTACATATTTGATGCGTTTGGAAAAACGTTGCAGGATCAACAACTTAAAGGGCTTGGTTATATTTGTGTAATTTTATAATCAGCCTGAACTTTAAAAGTCTATGCCTCCATCCAAGCTTTGGCAATAAAACAGCAAGGAATAATAGTTAGAAGTGCTAATTCATCTCCGGTAAATACGGCGATGATAATTGGAACTCCGAAAACAAATAATCCACCCAAAACACCGCTAGGTCCGATATTTTTATCTTCCCAAGAAGAAATTATCAAACCGGCCCAAGATATGACACCAAGGGCCACCAAACCGATAAGTAAAAAGTTTTCCATGAATCTCAAAGTCCCCCCACCAAACCTAATCATTCATCTCGCCACGAAATTCGCCAAAACCGTCGATAAGCACTTCAAATTTCCGCTGCGCACATCAGATTCAATTTCATCAATGAACGTCGAATAATCAGCAACAGAGACTGTATTGCTGCCGCATATAACGCTGTCAAACAGGTTTATGCCCGACCGAGGTGTGATAAAGCCATCTTTATCTCAGCTCGATAAAAACATAGCTACTTGATGATGCACAGCGCCGCCTTTTCAGCATCCCTGTAAAAATATTTTCAACCCAAGCCGTCCTGGGGGTTCAACTCGGTATAAATAAGTTTGGCTGAAAACTTACATACGCTGTGAGTGTGATCCAAACCTGTCGAGGCTGCGCATAGGGATATGGCGGTTGGAATTCAGTTAGGGACACCGAGAAGAATTCACACATCAGCCTAAAAGCGGATGAGCCGACAGGCTTTGAAGCGAGATGGGGGCTCTGAGAAGAAGCAACTCCCGCTACCGAAGGCAGTCGCCCTGTGGCTCTTCGGTGGATCCGTTGGAATGAAGCGGAACGTAAAACGAGATCGGCTAACCTCCGTTACCCGCAAGGGTTGTTCTCACAGGGATGCGACGGTCGATCACTTCAAGATCGCTGGGCATACGTTCTCCTGCGGAAGGAGAAGTATGCTCAAAATCGACCCTTCAAGATTAATCAAAAACATCAATGCATCGAGCTTCGCTCGATTTGCCTTCGGCTTTGCCGAAGGCAACCATCAACGATCATTTAAACCAATAAGGACACAACGAATGGATAAACCATCATCTAATGGATTTGAAAATACCCTTATCGCTTGTCGAGTTCCCTTGATGCTCAAGGAAAAGATCGACGAATTTAGCCAAGAGAGAGACGTGACGGTCAGCCAAGTGATCCGTCTAGGAATCAAAATGGCACTGGGTCTGGAAAAGACCGAGAAGCCTGTTGAGTGGATGATCCGCCAATGAAGGTTATCCATAAGAAAACCAGCAATCTGGTTCCCCTTCGGACACTCGTGAATGGTCATCGTTCGGGATCGTTTGCCGCCTACCAACTCGAGCAGTCAGCCGATGTCGCCAAGGTCACCAAGGAGATCGAAGGCTTCATCGGCAAGGATCTGAAGCCTGTTACCGTGCTGCTTCTGAAGGCAATGTAGTTACTCTTGCGTTGGTTAGAAACTTATGCAGTAATTGCGCCGGGGGGAGATGAGATATGTCATTCAAAGATGAGCAATTTGAGCAACTTGCTGGTAAGATCAGGCTAGGAAGAATGTCTCGTAATGAAATGCACGTCACTCGAGAAAATCAGAGGCGGCTTCTAATGCTTGGCTACCCAGCAGCTCAATTGGTGATCGATGCCATCAACGAGACTGCCGTTCCAAAGATCGAGGCAGAATATGCCTTCCTTGGCTTTTGCCCAGGTGGAAATTTTGACAATCGCCTTGATACATTCTGGCTGACTGCAGGGATCTGTAAATTTGATAATATCAAGAGCCAACGGCAGTTGCACCGCTTTTCGCACATCCACAAAGGCGACACCATCATCCTCAAAAAGATGCTGCAGTGGGGCGTCTCGATGGAGCTCTTTGCCTATGGCGAGGTTCTTGAAGTGAGGGACGCTAAAGCTTCCCAACTCATCTATTTCCACGTCGATTGGCACGAGCACGACCAATACCTAATCGTCCCGGCTATGGCTGCACGTTCAACCGTTGACGTGCGGTCACTGGCAAAGGTGGAAGCTACTATGCCGCTTGAATTTTGGGACTGGTTATCTGCTGGGCGACGGGTGCCAAATCAGCACAACCGCCACTTGTGCGAGGGTTTGTAGAAATCGAACTAGTTCAGATTTGACACGTAAATGCTGCCTATCGTCTGAGCACTAAAAGAAAAAAGTGGAGATATCTTATGGAGATTCTAGTTATCATCGCCGTGATCGCTGTAGGGGGTTACATCTCTCATTTACGGCATCAAAGCGACGCTCAGAAAAAGGTTATTGTTAAATCGATAAGCAGCAGAATAAATGTTTTTCTGAAAGACAATCCTCAATATAGCCGTGGGGGATTTTATCACAGTGGGACCGAAATACCGGATTACGTTATATTTACTGAATACGAGGACGGTAGCAAACGGCTTCATACCACTGACAAGGTCGGGTCTGACGGCCTTCGAAACCACAGGAAGCAAATTGAATTCCTCGAAAAAGCGATAAAATCGGGTTCCTTAAGAACGTATCGTGTATTCGAAGCTGATAGATTTGCGGTAGGGCCAATTAACGACCCGTTCGGGTAAAAATTAACTTTGGTCGCTGACTGGTGAGGAGCTGAATGAGCATTATGAAATGCCTGTGAGGCCCTCTGTTGAAAAAGTGAATGAAATATTTCGAGAGAGGCTTTTTTCAATTTTGAGCGAAGGTGAAGGCTTTGGGCTTCCCGTCTTTCATATGGGACAGAAGCCAGTCACCTATCTGCTGTCGTTCAGCGATGGCTATTTCCATCCTTGCTTGGCGAGAGCGAATTTGTAGAACTCGAACCACAGGCGAATATGCTGTCGGCGGGAGTTGATCTTTGGTTGGGTCATGCTGAACACTCTTATCCAGCGGCTAACCAAAAGAGATGAAAATCTGCAACGTGAACTCGAATTTTTTCGCTTCAGGGACGGCGTTAAGCCATAGTTCGCATGACCGTCTCCAATGTCTGATCAGCTAGACATATCAAATTTCTCAAAGTTACTGGGTCAGTCTTATTTGGGCTTTGGATAGCCACCCAGAACAAATACGAGGAAGTTCTGTCACAGACTCATATCCAAACAAAACTTCATCTACATATTTCATGTTGACCATATCGACCATTCGGCAGAGGTAGGATTTCCCATCCTTCCACCAGGTGTCATAGGCATCGACCATCAGGTAATGTTCTACATCGACGCCTTCGCTGTCCTTTAGCTCTTCTAACTCTAGTCCATCCAACAAAGTTTCATATACGCCATCAGCGATCCGGCTTCCGAAAGTCGTTGTATAATAATATTCCTTGATTTCCCAGATGGCTATGGGGTTAACGGGGGTAGGGAAGGCGCCATCCACCCGCCGAGACAGCGTCCTAGAAGGCACATTGTTAATTGTAACTGTTGTCAGTTCTCTGGGATCAAAATTACACTTTTCTTCACCCAAAGCATTGGCGATCACCATGTTGACGATGCCTGTCAGAAAGTTGTGATCTTTTTTGCTACCGCTCTGTTTGTTCATGGGCAGTGGACAAGTAGGCGCAAACTCTTCCTTCAGCCGATAGAACTCAGCCTTAGCTCGGTCCAAATTCATGAGGTTAGGTTCGACAATTTCGTGCAACACCTTAGATCGGTATTGGAAATACTCTTCCAAATTCTGGCCCAGCGATGTGGCTTGACCATCTTTAAACAGCGATGTGGTGTCCAAATTCAGATCGGAAAACGCCTCCGCCATGGTTCTCACTGAGGGGGTCAGAATTGAACCCTTCTTGGCATATCCGACCTTTTGGCTCAGCGTTTTCACACAAGCCCAAAAGCTTTTGGGGAGATTTACAAAGCGCTGATCCGGGATCATCCATCATTCCATCGTTGTTAAGTAGGCGGGGTGTGGGCGTGGCCGTTTACCCCTCGTACCGATTGGTATATGGATTCAGAAAGTCCTACAAGCGAGAGCCCATGACGCAACAGTTTGCCCTATGGAACGACGCCCAATTTGATGAAGAAACCGAGAATTCGAATGGTTCGTTTCGGCAAATTGTCAATTACCGTCGCCCCAATGGCCAATTCCTAAAATGGATCGGCAACAAACAGCGGTTTGCCGAATCGATCATACGGTCCTTTCCTAGGCATATTGGAACCTTCTACGAGCCGTTCCTTGGGTCCGGTGCCGTGCTTGGAGCTTTGGGACCACGCCGAGGGTTTGGATCCGACTGTTTTCTTCCGCTTGTTGAAATTTGGCAAACTTTGAAGGCAGACCCAGAGCGAGTAGTAAAGTGGTATGAGGACCGTTGGATGCTCATCGGGCAGATGGGCAAGGTGGAAGCCTACAATCACGTAAGGGATAGTTATAACTCCAATCCAAACGGCGCAGATTTCGTGTACCTTACTCGGTCATGTTACGGCGGGGTGGTGAGGTTCAGAAAAAATGATGGGTATATGTCGACGCCGAGTGGCGTCCATAATCCAATCAGCCCTGATAGTTTTAGGAAACGTGCTGTCTCATGGAGTGAGAGAGTTAGGCACTGTGAATTCCGCCATTGGGATTACAAAGAGGCTATGGCCCATGCCCAAAGCGGTGACCTCGTATATTGCGACCCCCCATATTCATTTAGCCAAGCCATTCTTTATGGAGCGCAGACATTCTCGTTGGCAGAACTGATGGACGCTATAGCCGATTGCAAACGCAGGGGGGTGTTTGTCGCCTTGAGCATTGACGGCACCAAAAAAAGTGGAAACTTCCTCTGTGACATCGAAATTCCAAGTGGCCTCTTTGATACCGAATTGTCCGTGAATATCGGAAGGTCAATGTTGAGGAGGTTTCAGATGGATGGGCAAACATTGGAAAAGGAAATCGTATCAGACCGCCTTCTATTGACCTATCCCACGGGATGACAACTGATTGCAGATAAACCTCGTTTCAGGCCTAAAACACGGCGATGGTTTGCCGTCAAAGGCCACTGAGTTCAGTTGTAATTTGCTCCTTCAAAATGCACAAAACGTGCACACGACCCAGAAACTAATTACAAGTTACTGATTTATAACGATTATTTTAATCGTTAACCGCCCTCCGAAGGCAGAGGCCAGAGGTTCGAATCCTCTCGGGTGCGCCACTCAAGCCAATAAAACCGCTAACAATGCCGGTGGCGCTATTTTGTCCTGCGATTGCGGCTGAGAAAGCGATCGGGTGCCTTAACCTGCCGACTCTGCGGCAATTTTAGATGGCGTTGATGTCTACGACCGTCGGGATCGTATCGTTGAGGAGGGTGATCTTCTTGCGCGCGATCAGCCACGCCCCGCTTTGCCGCACCAGATGGTAGTCATACCGACCGAAGAAGCAGTCCGTCCGGTCCATCCTTACATCGAAGCGATGGCACGTGAAGGCGGCCGAGACAGTCGCCGCCGCCTCGTCGGCCTCGAGCACCAGCACATTGGTCACCTGATGCACAACGCGCGGCAGCGGCGATGATGCGGTCGACAGCCCCGAGGTCAGGCGCATGACCCGATCCTCGAGATTGCGCCGACCCTTATAGTAGATCAGCGAGAGTTCGCGGTCCGGGTTCTCGGTTGTGGTGGACTCGTCCCGCCAGGCCGGCATCCAGAATTCGACATCGGGGGTAAACAGCTCCAGCCATTCGGCAAAGCGCTGCGTGTCGATCAGCAGGGCCTCGCGATAGAGCAGGTCCTCGGCCTCGGCGCGGGTCAGCGGCGCGTTCATGCGTCTGCATCCCAAGCCATGCGCTTGGCCCAGGCGCGGTAGTAGCTGTGGAACAGGGTCTCGTCGCAGAGCTGCGCATCGGCGAGTACGCTGTGCTCAGGGCTCATCCCCAGCAGCTCGGAAAAGCGGTTGCCGCCTTCCACAGTGGCCGTCATCCCGCGCGCATAGCCTTGCAACCATGGCTCCACGGTGCCGGCATAGCCGATCTGGCAGTTCTCGTAAGAGACGGTGTCATCCGGCGTCGCCATGCCGGTCGGGTTGAAGAAGTCCTCATACTGGCGGATGCGCTGGCGGCGTGCGGCATCGCTCTCGCCCTTGGGCGCAATGCACCAGGTGCGCATTTCGGTGAGGCCCGGCGCAATCGGGCGGATCACGCGCAGCTGGCTAGAGGCGTTTTCGGCGACCTGCAGATTGGGGAAGATCGTGAGGTTGCGCATGTTGAACATCCAGTCGCGCTTGCCCTCGCCGTGGCGCTCCGCCAGTACGCCCGCGTTCTCATAGAGCGGGCTCGCCGGGGTGATGCCGAAGATGCCCCAGTTGAGCACGTGGCCGTTGGCAAAGCTGTAGCTGCCGCCCGCAACCCCTTGCGCCTCTTCCTTCCAATAGTCGCTGTTCTCCCAGACCGAGGCGACAACGTCGGCGCTCATTTCCTGCTGCCGCCGCTCGAGCACGCGGATGTAGGAGGGGTGTGCTGAAGTGAAGTGATAGGCGTCAGAACAGTTTTCGAGCTGGAGCTTCCAGTTGGCCTCATAGGTGAAGGTCACTTGTCCGGGGACCAGCTCCAGCCCTTCCTCGCTCTGGTCAGCAACGAGATCGAGCAGCTTGGCGGCCTCGCCCAGATAGTCCGCCAGCGGCGGTACATCGGCGGCCAGACTTCCGAACAGGAACCCGCGATAGCTCTCGAAGCGCGGCAGCGCGGCAAGCCCGTGGTCGGTCTGCTCGAACGCCGCGCTATAGCAGCCCGCGCCGTGTGACTTCACTGCCTTGCTGCGCCCTGCGCTGTCGAAGCTCCAGCTGTGATAGGGGCAGACATGCAACCGTGCGTTGCCAGCCCGCGTCTGCGCCAGCCGCGCGCCCTTATGCGGGCAGGAATTGACGAAGCCGCGCAAGGTGCCCTCGCCATCGCGTTGCACCATGACAGGGACGCGGCCCATTGTGGTGGTGAAGAAATCGTGGGGGTTTTCGGCCTGCGATTCGATGCCAAGGAAGACCCAGCCGCTTTCGAAGATATGTTCGATCTCGCGCTCAAACACCGCCTGATCGGTAAAGATTGCGCGATTGACGCGGAACACCCCGTCTTCGGGGCGGTCATCAACGAACCGGGTCACATCCATGGTCTCGCCCTTCCTCAATCGATCACTGCTTCGACCAGCGTCGGCCCGTCCGCCGCCAGCGACCATGCCAGTGCCGCGTCAAGCGATGCCGCATCGGCCGCACTGCGCCCCTCGATACCATGCCCTGCGGCGAGCGCGCAAAAATCGAGCTCGGGGAACTGCGTCCCCACCAATGTCTGCAAGCCGAACAGCCGCCCGAAGCTGTGCAAGGCCTCATAGCGCCGGTTTTTGAGGATGATGAAGCTGACCGCTACACCCAGTTGCGCGGCTGCATGCAGCCCCTGAATGGCGTACATTGAAGACCCATCGCCCAGCACCGCGATCACCTTTTCGTCAGGCCGGGCCAGCGCCATGCCGATTGCAGCAGGCAGGCCGTGTCCCAGCCCGCCACTGGCGCAGGTGTAGAACGTATCCTTCACCACGATCGGCAGATAGTCGTGCATCGTCCCGCGCGTCGAAGGTGCTTCCTCGACGATCACGCTTTCGGGCGCACGCAACGCGGCAAGCTGCTGCAGCACATAGGAATCCGTCATTACCGAGCCATCGAGTACCGGCGGCAGCGCCTTTACTTCTGGCGCTGTTCGTGTGGGTGCGGGGCCGCTTTCCAGCAGCAGCGCCAGCGCCTGCCGGGTATTGGCGACAATCGCCGTGCCGACAGGCGCCCATGCGGCATGAACATGGTTGTCGCCGATCAGCCAGACCTCGGTCCCTTCGGCAATATGCGGCCCGTGCCCTTCGACATGGTAAAGGTTCATCGGACCGCCCAGCGCCAGCACAAAATCCCGGCCGGAGAGCTGCGCCACAATCGCCTCGCGCCCTGCCGTCAGGAACCCGGCGAACAGCGGGTGGTTCTCCGGAAAGCTGCACCGGGCTGACATCGGTGCGACCCAGACCGCGGCCTGATGTTTTTCCGCAAGCGCAATCACCTCGTCCCATGCGCTATCACGCGCGACGCCGGCACCCACGACCAGCGCGGGCCGGGCGGCCCTGCACAAGGCTTCTGCGCATTCAGCCAAGGCAGCGCGGTCGGGCGCGCGCGCGGCGTGGATGCGGCGTGGAGTGAACAGTTCGCCCGGCTGGTCCCAGTCATCAATGGGAATCGAAACGAACGTCGGACCATAGGGCGGCTCCATCGCCACGGCGTAAGCGCGCGCAATCGCCGCCGGCACATCCTGCGCCCGCGCCGGCTCACAGGACCACTTCACGAAGGGCTGCGGAAACTCGGTTGCCCGCTCGGCAAACAGAAACGGCTCGTAAGGCAAAATCGAGCGCGCCTGCTGCCCCGCTGTTACCACCAGCGGGGTCTGGTTCTTGTAGGCCGTGAAAAGGTTGCCGAGCGAATGGCCTACGCCTGCTGAGCTGTGGAGGTTGACGATGGCTGCATTGCGCGTGCCCTGCGCAAAGCCGTCCGCCATGCCCAGCACGACGCTTTCCTGAAGGCCCATCACATAGCGGAAGTCTTCGGGAAAATCCCGGAACATCGGCAGTTCGGTCGATCCGGGATTGCCGAAGATTGTTGTCATGCCCAACTCGCGCAGCAGGCCGATGGTGATTTCGCGAACGGTTGGCATGGTCTCTCCCCGCGGGCCTGCCTCGTGGCGACCCTCGCGGCCAGAGTGCCTCGTCTTTTCCATAGCTGCAATTGCTATTTCGGCTAAAAGGCATACGTTACACGCATGGATTTCGACGAACGCCAACTTCGGGCCTTTCTTGCCATCACCGAAACCGGCAGCCTCGGTCGCGCCGCAGCGCTTGTCCACCTCACACAGCCCTCGCTCAGCCGCATGATCCAGAGCATGGAACAGCGCCTTGGCCACCGCCTGTTTGATCGGCAGAGCAAGGGCATGGTCCTGACCCCGGCGGGGGAAATCCTGCTCGACCATGCGCGCTTCCTCGCTTTCGAGATGCAGGCCGCGCGGGAACAGCTTGATGCCTTGCGTGGCCTTCGGCGCGGGGTGGTGCGCATCGGCGCTGTAGCGGCCGTCATGCGCACATTCGTCACCCAGGCTGTCGCAACGCTGCTCAAGGAATATCCCGACCTCTCGGTGGAAATGATCGAAGGGACCGACGGCGATCTGCTGAGCGCCCTGCTTGACCGGAAACTCGAGCTGGTCGTGACAGCATCGCGGCTCGAATCCGATGCGGTCGAGGCTATGGGAACCTGCGCCTATTCGGATCGGTTCGGCGTGTTCTGCGCCGCTGAAAATCCGATCAGCGATCACCCCTCCATGATAGAGCTCACCAAGGAAAACTGGGTCATGCCGGGGCAGTCCGCGACGCCGCGGATCCAATTTGCAGCACGGTTCCGCGAGCTCGGCCTTTCCGCACCGCCTGTCCCGGTCGAAACCGCATCTGTGGAGAGCATGGTCGCAGTTTCGGCCGCCAGCCGCTTGCTATGCTGGCTGCCGGCTCCACTGGTTGCGCCGCACCTTGCCAGCGGGACCATGCGCCAACTCACAGTTCCTGCGCTGGAAACTGAGCGTCAGGTCCTACTCTATCGCCGCCGCGCAGGGCTCTTGCCGCAGGCTGCGCGGCAGTTTGCGGCGTACTTACCTCTGCGGACTTGACCCCCCAAGCCGATCCAGAAACAACCGCGCGTATATGAGAGGAACCAAGTTATGCTTTCGAGGATCGTGATTGTCGGCGCTGGCGCCATGGGCTGTTTTCTGGCGGCGCGGCTGGCGGCGGGCGGGCTCGATGTAACGGTGGTTGATGTTGATCAGGCGCGGCTTGACGTCATCGGGCGCGAAGGGATCACGCTCCACGACGATAGCGGCACAACCACAACGCGGGTCCGGGCCTGCCTTGCAGCGGATGTAGCGGGGCCGGTCGATCTCGTGCTGCTGATGACCAAGGGCATGTTCAGCGCGGCGGCCATCCGTTCGGTCGCCCACCTCGCGGCGCACAACCCAACTGTCCTCACGCTTCAGAACGGCCTCGGCAATGTCGAAGCCATCGCAGAGGTGTTCGACACCGATCACATCCTGTGGGGCGTGACTGATTTTCCTGCTGATCTTGAAGGCCCGGCGCAGGTTGCCTCGCACGGGGCAGGACATATCTGGCTGGGCGGTGCCAATGATCGCGCCCATGCCCACGCCAATGCCGTGGCCGAGGCACTGAACCGGGGCCTACTCAATGCCGAGATTGACCCCGAAGTGCGCGTCTCGGTATGGGAAAAGGTCGCCTTCAACGCCGCGCTCAATCCGCTTTCGACGATCACAGGCCTGCCCGTCGGCGGGCTAGATTGCCCCGAGGGTCGCCGCATTGCCACCGCCGTCGCCGAAGAGACGATTGCGACCGCAATCGCGCTCGGCGTCCCCATCGATCCTGCGCGGGTGCTCACCAAGATCGATTTTGCGCTGGCCAATCACCGCACGCACAAGCCCTCAATGCTGCAGGACCGGCTGGCCGGCCGCCGTACCGAGATCGAATCCATCAACGGCGCCATTGTGCGCATGGCTGAGCAGGCCGGCATATCTGCGCCCACGACCCGCATGCTCGCAGATCTGGTCCGCATGGGCGAACCACGGGGATAGTGACCTGAGCCCGGCAATGCTAACGGCCCGGCGATGCGTAGATCACGCCAGCGCATCGAACCGCGCAATCTCCGCCCTGCAGCGCGCCGGGTCCCTTTCCTGCAGGATACGGCGGTTTTCCGAGACCGCAGGCGACACAATCATGTTGAAGATCCGCAGCCGCTCTTGCGAGATCGCGTCAAGCGCGCCCGGCGCGATCCGCCCCGCCGCCACTTCGGGCAACAGATCGAACGGCAGGCCGCCCGGAATGAATTCGGCGAGGCGCGCGCTAGCCCAGTAAGGCTTTGATCGCCGCAATCGCTTCGCCGGCCTTAGATCCATCCGGGCCGCCGCCCTGCGCCATTTCTGGTTTGCCACCGCCACCCTGACCGCCCAGCGTTTCAACGCCGGTGCGAACAAGATCAACCGCGCTGAAGCGGGCGGTGAGATCATCGGTCACTGTGACGAGCACAGAAGCGCGCCCATCATTGACCGTCACGAAGGCTGCAATGCCGGAGCCAAGCTGCTGCTTGGCATCATTGGCGAGGCCGCGCAGTTCCTTAGGGTCCAAGCCGTCGAAGGTCTGGCCGAGGAACTTGATGCCACCCACGTCTTCGGGTTCTGCCGAACCGCCAGCGCCGCCGCCCAGGGCCAAGGCCTTTTTGGTTTCGGCGAGTTCCTTTTCCAGCTTGCGAACAGAGTCAGCCAATGCGGCCACGCGGGCGGGCACTTCGTCAGGATTGGCGCGCAGCTGTGCGGCCACATCCTTCAACTTGTCTTCTCGGTCCGTCAGCCAGAGGCGTGCGGCTTCACCCGTCATCGCCTCTAAGCGACGAACGCCAGAGGCAACCGCACCTTCCGAAACGATCTTGAACAGGGCAATGTCGCCCAACGCATCGACATGCGTGCCGCCGCATAGTTCCACCGAATAGGCGTTGCCCTGCGCGCGCGGGCCCATCGTCAGAACGCGGACTTCATCGCCATATTTCTCACCAAACAGGGCCAGAGCCCCTGCGGCAATGGCGTCATCCGGCGTCATGAGGCGTGTCGTTACAGACTGGTTGCCGCGAATTTCCGCGTTCACTTCCGCTTCGACAACGGCAATGTCTTGAGCAGACAGCGCGGCATTGTGCGAAAAGTCAAAGCGCAGGCGGTCGGCTGCGACCATGCTGCCCTTTTGGGTTACATGTCCACCGAGACGGTTGCGAAGGGCTGCATGCAGCAGGTGCGTGGCGGAATGGTTCGCGCGGGTGCGATTGCGCCGGTCGACATCCACGGTCAGCTGCACGGACTGGCCATTCGAAATGGTGCCGCCGTTTACGGTCACATGATGGGCATGAAGGCGGCCGAGCGGCTTGCCTGTGTCTGCAACGGCAGCCGAAAAACCGTTCTCGCCCGAAATGGTGCCTGCGTCGCCCGACTGACCACCGCTTTCAGCGTAGAAAGGCGTTTGATTGGTCAGGATGATTCCGACATCGCCGGAGGCCAAAGCGTCGACACGCTTGCCGTCCTTGATGAGGGCAATGACCTGCCCTTCACCTTGGGTGCTGACATAGCCTGTGAATTCGGTGCTGCCGAGTTCATCTGCAATATCAAACCAGATGTCGTCAGATGCGGTCTCGCCCGATCCCTTCCAGGCGGCGCGGGCCATGGCTTTTTGCTTCGCCATACCCTCATCAAAACCGGCGCGGTCAACGCCGAGGCCCTGAGCGCGCAGGGCGTCTTCGGTCAGATCATAAGGGAAGCCATATGTGTCATAGAGTTTGAACGCGACATCGCCGCCAAGCACATCGCCCTGCCCCATATTGGCCGTGGCTTCATCAAGCAGCTTGAGCCCCTTATCGAGCGTCTGACGGAAGCGCGTTTCCTCTTGAAGGAGGGTTGCTTCGACCAGCGGCTGTGCGCGGACGAGTTCGGGATAAGCCACACCCATTTCCCCAACGAGCGAGGGCACAAGACGGTGCATCAGCGGGTCTTTGGCGCCAAGCAGGTGCGCGTGGCGCATGGCGCGACGCATGATGCGACGCAGCACATAGCCACGGCCTTCATTGGACGGAAGAACGCCATCGGCAATGAGGAAGCCCGACGCCCGCAGATGGTCCGCAATGACGCGGTGCGATGCCTTCATGTCGCCATTGGGGTCGCTCTTGGTCAAGTCACAAGACGCGCCGATCAACGCTTTGAACGTGTCGGTATCGTAGTTGTCATGGACGCCCTGCAGCACCGCTGCGATGCGTTCCAGCCCCATGCCAGTGTCGATCGAAGGTTTCGGCAGGTTCGTGCGCGTACCGTCTGCCGCTTGGTCGAACTGCATGAACACCAGGTTCCAGATCTCGACAAAGCGGTCCCCATCTTCATCCGGGCTTCCGGGAGGGCCACCGAAGATGTGATCGCCATGATCGTAGAAGATCTCGCTGCACGGACCGCAGGGACCGGTATCGCCCATGGACCAGAAGTTGTCGCTCGTTGGAATGCGGATGATGCGGCTTTCCGGCATGCCTGCAATCTTGCGCCAGAGATCAAAGGCTTCGTCGTCCGTGTGATAGACGGTGACGGTCAGCCGATCAGGGTTGAGACCCCATTCCTTGGTGAGCAATGTCCAAGCATGCGTGATCGCCTGTTCCTTGAAATAATCGCCAAAAGAGAAATTGCCGAGCATTTCAAAGAAGGTGTGATGCCGCGCTGTGTAGCCGACATTATCAAGATCATTGTGCTTCCCGCCGGCGCGCACACATTTCTGCGAGGAGGCCGCGGTGGAGTAAGGGCGCGATTCCAAACCGGTAAAGACATTCTTGAACGGAACCATGCCCGCATTGGTGAACATCAAAGTCGGATCATTATGCGGAACGAGCGGCGCGGAGGTCACACGCTCATGTCCGGCAGAACCGAAATATTCGAGGAAGGAACGGCGGATGTCGTTTGTCGAAGTCATAGCCCAAAGCGCTTAGGCGAGGCTCCGCTTCTACTCAAGCATAACAAGGACATCGCCGCATAAGACCGGCCTCTGCGCACAAAAAAAGGCCCGCCGGGGCGGGCGGGCCTTTCGTTGCTTGAGACGTAATGGGTATCCTGACGGGGGTCGTGTTGGGGAAAACGACCGCCTTCATATATCAGAGATCGCCATCCGCCTCGGGTTCAGGCTCGCCCAGAAGACCTTCGGCAACCTTTTCGGTCTTGGAGCGAATAAGCTTTTCGATCTTGTCAGCCATGTCTGGGTTTTCCTTGAGCCAGATCTTGGCATTTTCACGGCCCTGACCCAGTCGGATCGAGTCATAGCTGAACCATGCGCCGGACTTCTCCACGATCCCAGCCTTCACGCCGAGATCAAGAATTTCGCCGGTTTTGGAAATGCCTTCGCCGTACATGATGTCGAATTCGACCTGCTTGAAGGGCGGCGCGACCTTGTTCTTCACAACCTTCACGCGGGTCGTGTTGCCAACAATGTCCTCACGGTCCTTGATCTGGCCGGTGCGGCGGATGTCGAGACGCACAGAGGCGTAGAACTTCAACGCATTGCCACCCGTCGTCGTTTCCGGAGAGCCATACATCACGCCGATCTTCATACGAATCTGGTTGATGAAGATGACTGTGCAGCGTGACCGGCTGATCGAGCCCGTGATCTTGCGCAGTGCCTGGCTCATCAAACGGGCCTGAAGACCGACATGGCTGTCGCCCATTTCGCCTTCGATTTCAGCCCGCGGAACAAGTGCCGCCACCGAGTCGATGACGAGAACATCAACCGCGTTCGACCGAACGAGCGTGTCCGTGATTTCTAGCGCCTGTTCGCCCGTGTCCGGCTGCGAGACGATCAATTCATCGATGTTGCAGCCCAGTTTACGGGCATAGACAGGGTCCAGCGCGTGTTCTGCGTCGATAAACGCGGCCGTTCCACCGGCGCGTTGCGCTTCTGCAATGGCGTGAAGCGCCAACGTCGTCTTGCCGGAGCTTTCCGGTCCAAAAATTTCGATAACACGGCCACGCGGCAAGCCGCCGATGCCGAGCGCGATATCAAGCCCAAGTGAGCCTGTGGATACCGCTTCAATTTCCATGGTTTGGCGTGCGCCAAGCTTCATGGCTGAGCCTTTGCCGAATGCGCGGTCAATTTGCGCAAGCGCTGCTTCGAGTGCCTTTTCCCTGTCCATCATGGCTGCTGAACGATCCGTTTCGATGACTTTGAGTTGAGCCGACATGGCCATTCCCCTCGTAGCTGTTGCGCCTCCGACGTCAATCGGATGAACATCATGTATGCGATTTGTTCTTTTTGAACAAGAGGGGAACGAAAAATTATTTCATGTTTTGTTCTTCAACAACCACTAGGCGGCCATAGCGTTCCGAACGGCCTCTGCAAGTTGTTGAACGGAGAAGGGTTTTGGCAGAAAATCCACATTCTCTAGCGCAATGGACCGGCGCAACTGCTCTTCGGCATAGCCGGACATGAACAGCAACGGCATCTTTGGATAGAGTTCCCGCGCGTGCCGCCCTAGCGTCGGTCCATCCATCGTGGGCATGACAACATCGGACACGAGCATATCGATATCACTGCGACCTTTCAGTATCTCGAGTCCCTCTTCCCCATTTGTCGCGGTGATCACCTCATAACAATGTCGCGTGAGGGCCCGCTCTGCGACCGCGCGAACCATGTCTTCATCTTCTACGAGGAGAATGGTGCCGCTGCCCCAAAGCTCTTCCGCCTTTTCCTTCACCTTCACTGGTTCAGCGATCTGCCCCGCCTCCACGATGTGAACTGGCAGATAGATGACGAAGCTTGTCCCCTCGCCGACCTTGGAATCGGCAAAAATGAACCCGCCTGATTGTTTGACGATCCCGTATACAGTCGAAAGGCCAAGGCCGGTCCCCTTCCCCACCTCCTTGGTGGTGAAGAACGGCTCAAAAATCTTGGTTAGCAGCTCCTGCTGAATGCCCGTCCCTGTGTCGGTGACGCTGAGAGCGGTGTAATCGGCCACCGGCAGAATATCGCTGCCGATTTTGCGGACCTCAGCCGACGTCACCGCATAGGTCTGGATCGTCAGCTTGCCTCCACGCGGCATAGCGTCACGCGCGTTGACGGATAGGTTGACGATCACCTGCTCCAATTGCCCGGGATCAGCTCGAACCGGCCCAAGGTTGCGGCCGTGCTTGACGATGAGTTCCACCGTCTCACCCATCAGGCGTTTGAGAAGGTTGGAGATTTCAGCGACGACGTCGGGAAGCTGGAGGACTTGCGGGCGTAACGTCTGCTGACGGGAAAAGGCGAGCAGCTGCCGTGTCAGGCCGGCAGCGCGGTTCGCATTGTTCCGAATCTGCTGGATGTCATCATAATTGCTGTCGCCGGGCGAATGACGCATCAGCATCAGGTCACAATGACCCAAAATGCCGGTCAGGATGTTGTTGAAGTCATGCGCAACGCCGCCGGCAAGCTGCCCGACAGCCTGCATCTTGGTTGCCTGCGCAACCTGTTTCTTTAGCCGCGATTCCTCGCTCGAATCCTTGATAGACATCAGCACAGCCGCTTCGCCCAGCCCTTTGGCGCTGGCGATGGTCAGCGCGACCGGCTCTTCGGGCAGGCTGACTAGGCGGACTGCGATATCACCGCTGATCGGTTGACCCATGGCATAGCGGCGCACCGCATCCGCCACAGCTGCTTTGTCCTCCCGGATAACGAGGTCCCCCGGATAGATGTGCTTTGAGCCGACAGGCAGCCCCACGGCCCTGCAAAAGGCATCGTTCAAAAAGAGGAAACGCCCATCCCGGTCGGCCAGCGCCAGCCCGAGCGGGAGCTTTGCCATCATGGCCTGCATGCTGAGCGCAACGTTTTGATCGCCGACGCCGGACTGGCTGGACTCGTCATCGAGCAGAATGACCAAAGTCGCGCTCTTGGGATCACCGGGATCAGTCGGGATTTGCAGCAGGCGCAACGGAAGGCCCGCCCGCCCGTCTATCACAAAGCGGAGAGCGCCATTTTTGTGGGTTTCAAAAAGGGAAACAAACTCACGACCTTCAACCAATGCCTCGGGACGTCCGCCTGCCCGTATCGCAAACACTCGGCTCGCTGCGCGGATATTGCCTTCAGGGCCGATCAGCACTGTCATGATCCCGGCTTCGCTCAACCGCTCACCGGCGGGGCCAGAGATGAGCCGTTTGGCCTCTGCCATCAAATCAAACTCGGCGGATGGGAGGCACCGCCAGACGAGATGCGTTTCCTTCAGGCCGCTACGCTGAATGTAGACATCGAGCAGCATGGTATCGCGACGAATGCCGAACACTTCGGCACGTCCGTCCCGCCAGGCATTCTTGGCGGCGTTTGTCAGCAAGGCAACTTGGGATGCATCGCTTGTGATGGCTGGAGGGGCAACCGCGCCGCCGAACCAGGCCTCATGCAAGGCGTTGGCGCAGACCAGTCGACCGGTCCGGTCTGTGATGGCGACGGCCGTATTGTCGCCATCGACAGCATCCCGAATGAGCGACCAGTCCATATCTTGTTCGATGCCGGCTGCAGTCGGAAAAAGCTTGCGCGCAAAGATGACAAGCGCCGCTGAGGCGAGGACCATTGCCGAAAACCCTGCGGCCAAAGGCGCGCTTTGGGAGAACCAGAAGATAAGGACGGCCGATGCAACAGCGGCAAAGCCCACAAGGATCAGGAGGTTACGCTCTTCCTCTGCAGGCAGGTTCAAAATGGACGGTGATTTGACAACCGTCGACAAGGCTTTTTGATCACGCACGCCGAAGTCTGTGCCCTTTTCGGGAGCAGAGCGTCAAGCGGCCCGTCTCCGATGGGCCCGCGCTTTCCACTTTCGTGAAAGCCAAATCCGCCAGCAGATCGCAGCGATGACATAGCCAATAACCGCTGAAAGTAGCGCGATGAGGAAAAGCCCGGTCAGCATTGCCGGCGCTGCACTGGACACCAGCCATTCGGCCCATGAGGATAAGGGCGCATTACGTTCAATAAGCGCTTCAAACTGCGTAACATCTGCCCCCATGTTGAGCGCGGAATTGCCAACATAAATTGAGGCAACGAGAATGAACGGCGTTGTTGCCGGATTGCTCAAGAAGGTCATCGCGGCAGCCACCGGGATGTTGGCGCGAAAGGGTAAGGCGAGCAGAGCTGCGCCCGCAATCTGAATACCGGGGATGAGCAGAAAAATACCGACGAGCAAGCCCAGGGCCACGCCACGCGGCACGGAACGGCGGGTGAACCGCCACAAAGCGGGATGAAAGACACGCTGCGCAAATGGCCGCAGGAATCGGCTGCGTTCAAAACTCTCGCGGCTTGGCGCTTGCGATCGGATCCATGCGTTGAGGCGGCTCACCCGCGATCCCTCATGATGCGGCCCGCTTCCCGTTTCCAGTCGCGCTGCTTGATCGTTTCGCGCTTGTCATGGGCCTTTTTGCCCTTTGCGAGGGCCAGTTCCACTTTCGCACGACCACGAGAGTTGAAGTAGATGGACAGCGGGACCAACGTCATGCCGTCTCGTGCCACCGCGCCATGCAGCTTGTTGATTTCCCGCTCATGCAGCAGCAACTTACGCGGGCGCTTGGGTTCATGATTGAACCGGTTGCCGTGGCTGAATTCCGGGATGTTCGCGTTGACGAGCCAGATTTCGCCGTTGGTCACTTCGGCATAGCTTTCCGCGATGGAGCCCTCTCCGCCACGCAAAGCCTTCACTTCAGTCCCGGTTAGGGCAAGGCCTGCCTCATACGTCGTGTCGATGAAATAGTCATACCGCGCCCGCCGGTTCTCAGCGACCGTCTTCAGCTTATCAAATGTGGCGGGGCGTGGGCGTGCCATTAGATGAGACCAGCATGCTCCAACCCGGCATCCACGATGGAACGCGATCCGGCTGACGCAGGCGTCATCGGCAAGCGCACGTCTTCCGGGAAGTTGTCGATCACCTTGGTGAGCGCATATTTCGTTGGTCCGGGGGAGACGTCGGAGAAGAACGCGCCATGCAACGGGTGCAAGCGGTCATTCAGGGTGCGGGCAAGGCCATAATCGCCAGCCTGACATGCCGCCTGAAACTCGGCACACAGGCGCGGTGCCACGTTGGCCGTCACTGAAATACAGCCGACACCGCCTGCCGCATTAAAGGCCAGCGCCATATCGTCATTGCCCGAAAGCTGAACAAAGTCAGTGCCACAAGCAATCCGATGGGAAGTGACGCGAGCCAGATTGCCGCTCGCATCCTTGATGCCGATAATGCTCGGAACTTCCGCAAGACGCGCCACCGTTTCCGGCAGAATGTCCGTAATGGTGCGCCCCGGCACATTGTAGAGGATGATTGGAAGGTCGCTCTTTTCCGCCAGATGGGCGAAATGCGCGTACATCCCCTCCTGGTTGGGACGATTATAATAAGGGGCAACGACCAAAGCGGCGGCGGCGCCTTCTGACTTGGCAAAGGCCATATGGCGCACAGCCGTCGCCGTGTCGTTCGATCCGCACCCGGCAATTACGGGAACGCGTCCGTCGGCAATTTCAAGACATAGAGAAATAACACGATAATGCTCGTCAAATGACAGCGTCGCACTTTCACCGGTTGTGCCACAGGGCACAAGCGCGTTTGATCCTTCGCGGATTTGCCAGTCCACAAGGCGCCGAAAAGCATCCTCATCGACCTGGCCATTACGAAATGGCGTCACGAGCGCCGGAATTGAGCCCGAAAACATGCAGGGCAGCCCTTCACCTAATTACCGCATTACGTCATAAGGAGACGTGAGTGGCGGCTTGTCGTTCAGTGTCAAATAAGGATGCGTACCCCATAATGTCCAGCATGTTGTCTCGCAGCTTGAAGGCTTTTCTGTTCACGCCGGTGCTTTGGATGGCGGACGGCGCTCTGGCCAACACATCTGCAGGAGCAGGATCCTCTTCCGCGATGCCGATCCCAACCCCGCCTTTTGCCTCGACGGTCGCGCTGACAGACCCGACATCCATAGCGCTAAGCCAGTGGAACACGCTTCGACGCAGCGATACTTTGCCCTTTTCAGCCTATGCCAATTTTCTGGCGGTAAACCAGAGCTGGCCGGGTGAAGCGACCTTCCGGAAAAATGCGGAACGTATGATCCGTCCCGGTGTGGACAGCGCCAGCGCGATCATCGCGTATTTTCGAAAATTCCCGCCCCAGTCCCCCACAGCGTTCCTTCGCTATGCCGAAGCACTGGATGAACAGGATCGTCGCGAAGAAGCAGCCGATGCGGCCCGCAGCGCCTGGACTGGCGGTGCTCTGTCCAGTGATGATGAAGCGCGTTTGCTTGCGCGCTTTGGATCTATTCTGACGACGGCAGAACATGACCGGCGCATGGACAAATTGCTTTGGACACGATCAACAGCGGCGGCGGCAAGGCAAATCGGCTTAACAAGCCCTGCCCGCCGCCCACTTTTCGACGTGCGGCTATCATTGTTGACCAAGGCCGCGGATGCACCAGACCGGCTTGCCTATGCCACGTCGGCGCTCCGTGCTGATCCCGGCTTCTTTACGGATTACATGTGGTGGCTGCGCAACACCGGCCAATCCGCAGTTGCCCGCCAGATGCTTCGCAACAACGCGTCGCTCTCAGCGTATCCAGCAGCGCCCGAAGTCTGGCTCCAGATGCTCCTGCTTTCAGCTCAGGAAGCCGCTAAGGCCGGTGACTGGCAGGTGGCCTATGACATTGCGAGCCGCGCTGACACCGCCTATGCGCCGGGAACTATCGTCCGCGACCGTTCCTTTGCTGAGCGTGACGCCTATACCGACCTCGTCTGGCTGGCCGCCACAACGGCCCTCAACAAACTCAATGTTCCGGCGAACGCCGCGAAGATGTTCCAACGTTATGCCGCCGCTGCCAAATCCCCGCAGACGCAGGCCCGTGGTCTATATTGGGCCGGTCGGGCACTTGACGCTGCCGGTCAACGCGATGAAGCGGTTCCGGTCTACGAGAATGCGGCCCGCTTTTTTGACCAGTTTCACGGGCAGCTCGCGGCTGAACGGCTTGGCCGCAAGCCGACACTTGCGGCCGACGACCGCACATTGGATGTCTCCGCAACCCAACGCGAGAAATTCAACCAGCGTTCTGTGGTGAAGGCGCTTGTTGCCCTTGGTAAATCGGGCAATTGGGTCGATCAAAGCCTGTTTGTTCGCAGCCTTGCCAATGGCATCGACAATGATGTCGACCATGTTCTTGCGACCGAACTCGCGGCCCGGGTGGCGCGGCCTGATCTGAACGTCATGATCGGACGCAATGCACGAAATACCGGCCTTTCCAACTATGTGACGGCAGCGTTCCCGCAAATCACTGTACCGCCCGAGATGGCCGCCAGTTGGACGATGATCCATGCGATCTCCCGGCAGGAAAGTCAGTTCGACAAGGAAGCCACGAGCCGTGTTGGCGCACGCGGACTGATGCAGTTGATGCCGGGCACCGCGCGGGAAACCGCACCACGTGCTGGCCTCATGTACAATTATGCGAGCCTAGGCAACATCCCGTATAATATGGCGCTTGGGTCCACCTATTTTGGGCAATTGATGGACATGTACGGCGGGTCCTACGTGCTGTCTGTGGCCGCCTATAATGCCGGGCCGGGCAATGTGAACAAATGGCTGCGAGCGAATGGCGATCCCCGCACGGATGTTGACGTTCTCACTTGGATTGAAAACATCCCACTTTCCGAGACGCGCAACTACGTCCAGCGGGTTCTGGAAAACGCGGTCGTTTACGACATGCTCAATCCTGCGCGGGCGACGGTTCGGACGAACACGCCCTTGTCGACCTATCTCGGCAAGCGCACTCCGGGTTGATGGACCAGCCCAATTACATCACGCCAGACGGCTTCGCGGCCTTGCGGGCCCGTTATGAAGAACTGTTTTCAGGCGAGCGGCCGAAACTGGTTGAAACCGTCTCTTGGGCGGCCGGCAATGGGGATCGCTCCGAGAATGGAGATTATATCTACGGCAAGCGCCGCCTGCGGGAGATTGATCGCGAATTGGGATGGTTGTCCCGCCGGATAAAAGCTGCCCGTGTGGTTGACCCAAGGTCCCAACAGGACGTTGCAACCGTGCTGTTTGGGGCCACAGTGACGCTAGCGGATGAGCATGACGCGCGGCGGGTTGTAACTATCGTGGGGGATGATGAAGCGCAGGCGGGTGAAGGGCGGATCGGTTGGAATTCTCCTATCGCCCGTGCGGTGCGTGGTGCAAATTTGGGCGACTTGCGGAGGGTCAGCCTGCCATCCGGCGAGATCGATTATGAAATCCTGGACATCAGCTATCCGCCTGCCGCGTGAGGCCTGATGGTTAACTAATCTCTTCAAGGTCCGGAAATGTTTGGCGCGCCAGCGCTTCAACCTCGGGGTCCATGGGCGGCGGCGTCATGTTCGCGTGCTTTTCCAACTGGTCAGCGACTGTGTTCAGAAAAGCGATGCGTGCCGCCTTTTTGTTGTTGGCGTCAATGATGGTCCATGGCGCCCAGCGGGTGTCGCAGCGCTTGAACATATCCTGATAGGCTTCAAGATAGGCATCGCGTTTACCGCGGTTGCGATAGTCCTCTTTGCCCGTCTTCCAGCGTTTCCATGGATCAGCCAACCTTTTGAGGAACCGCTTGTCCTGTTCTTCCTGCGTGACGTGCATGAATATCTTGATGAGAACGACACCATTGTCGCGCTGCTGCGCCTCAAATTCATTGATCTCATCATAGGCCCGCTGCCATTGCGCATCTGTGCAAAAGCCCTCGATGCGTTCAACGAGAACACGGCCATACCAAGTCCGGTCAAAAATGTTGATTTCGCCTTTACCGGGCAACCGGTTCCAGAAGCGCCACAGGAAATGACGAACCCGTTCTTCCTCCGTCGGTGCGCCGATGGGCCAAACTTCAAACCAGCGTGGGTCCCAGACCGCGGTCAGCCGACCAATGGCGCCGCCTTTGCCCGATGCGTCCCAGCCTTCGACGGCGATGATCGCGCTGTTGCCATAGCTTATATAGGAGGCTTGGATCTTTGATAGGCGATCCTGAAGCACGGCGAGATCGGCGTCATAATCGCCGTCATAGCCGTGCCCGTGTTCAAATTCTGAGAGGTCTGCGCCCATAGCGGAAAACCTAGAAACAGATTTCCTGTGACGACAAGCACCAATATGGCGGCGTTTTAAACCGCCCGATTTTGGGACATTTTTTCGATGGGCCAAGAAACACCTTTCCGACCGCCCCTCAATTTGAAGGATGGTCGGCCAGGCTCCTGTTTCAAAGTCGAATTTCAGGTCGTGACCAACAAACGGACACGCCTGAAGCAAACTCAACCCTTGGTTTGTTCCACAATGCGGATGTTGAGTTCACGCAATTGCTTGGCAGTCACCGGCCCAGGGGCACCCATCATCAGGTCTTCCGCCTTCTGGTTCATCGGGAAAACGATGACTTCACGGATATTCGGCTCATCCGCCAGCAACATGACAATGCGGTCGATGCCTGGTGCGGATCCACCATGCGGTGGCGCGCCAAATTTGAAGGCATTGATCATGCCTGCAAAATTGGTGTCGACATCTTCCTGCGAATAACCGGCGATTTCAAACGCCTTGTACATGATCTCAGGCAAATGGTTCCGGATCGCGCCGGACGACAGCTCCACCCCGTTGCAAACGATGTCATACTGGTAGGCAAGGATATCCAAGGGATCCATGGTTTCCAGTGCATGCAGTTCGCCCTGAGGCATCGAAAACGGGTTGTGCGAGAAATCGACCTTCTTCGAGTCTTCGTCATATTCAAACATCGGGAAGTCGACGATCCAGCAAAACTCGAACTTGTTGCCGTCGATAAGATCGAGCTGTTCGCCAACGCGGGTTCGTGCTGCGCCAGCCAGCTTCGCTGCCTGCGCTTCATTACCGGCTGCAAAGAACAGACCGTCATCTGGACCAAGGCCCAAGACAGCGTAAATCGCCGCCATGCCTTCTTCGCCATGGTTCTTGGCGATAGGTCCGCCAAATTCACCACCCTTGCGGGTGACATAGCCAAGACCCGCATGGCCTTCGCTGCGGGCCCATTCGTTCATATCATCAAAGAACTTACGGCTCTTGTCGGCTGTGCCCGGTGCCGGGATCGCACGAACAACGCCGCCACCGCCGACGATGCGTTCGAACAGGCCAAAGCCTGACTCGGTGAAGTGGGCCGACACATCAGTGATGACAATGGGATTGCGCAGGTCCGGCTTGTCCGAGCCGTATTTCAGCATGGATTCGCGATACGGGATGCGCGGGAAAGGTGCAGCGCTGACCTGACGGCCATTGGCGAACTCTTCAAACAGGCCGTGCAATACCGGTTCAATTGCGTTGAACACGTCATCTTGGGTGACAAAGCTCATTTCGAAATCGAGCTGATAAAACTCACCCGGCGAACGGTCGGCGCGCGCGTCTTCGTCGCGGAAGCAGGGCGCAATCTGGAAGTAACGGTCAAAGCCCGCCACCATCAACAGCTGCTTGAACATCTGCGGCGCCTGCGGGAGCGCATAAAACTTGCCCGGATGCACACGGCTCGGCACCAGATAGTCACGTGCGCCTTCGGGCGATGATGCCGTCAGGATGGGCGTCTGGAACTCGGTAAAGCCCTGATCGATCATGCGGCGACGCACGCTTGAGATCACATTGGAGCGAAGCACGATGTTGTTGTGCAGCCGCTCACGACGCAAATCGAGGAAGCGATAGCGCAGGCGGATGTCTTCCGGATATTCCGCATCGCCGAACACCGGCATGGGAAGCTCCTGCGCGGCGGACTGAAGCGTCACTTCACGCGCACGGATTTCAATCTCACCCGTCGGCAAATTGCCGTTCACCGTTTCAGCGGCGCGAGCAACGACTTCGCCTGTCACGGTGACAACAGATTCGGCGCGGGCCTTTTCAAGAACCTTAAAGGCCTCAGAGTCGACGTCCGTGACGATCTGGGTCAGACCGTAATGGTCTCGCAAATCCACGAAAAGCAGATTGCCATGATCCCGCTTGCGGTGAATCCAGCCGGAAAGGCGGATGGTTGAACCGACATCGGATTTGCGAAGCTGGGCGCAGGTATGTGAACGATAAATATGCATGGCGCGCCTAGACGTGGACAGCGCCGAAATGTCAAGAAGAAGGGCATTTAAAGCCCCTTCCCCTCCACTCTATTGAGCCCTCTTTTTGTGGAAGGAACGGCCTCTGCGATATCGACCGATGCGTATTTTAGTGAGTAACTTTGCAGGAATGTGCGCCAAGGGTGGAATGCGGCCGAGAAGGTCGCTAGGCGGATTAAATGAAGATACATCCTCTTGTTACGACAACAGAAGCGCTGGCGGAATTGTGTGCGCGCTGGGCAAAATCGACCTTCATTGCTGTCGATACCGAGTTCATGCGCGAAAATACCTATTGGCCGGATCTCTGCCTCATTCAGGTTGCTGATAAACATGAGGCTGCGGCCATTGATCCAAAAGCCGATGGCCTCAGTCTTGCGCCGCTGCTGGACCTCATGACGAGCAATGAGGATGTCTTGAAGGTTGTTCATGCCGGCGGGCAGGATATTGAAATCATCTGTAATCTGACTGGTAAAACACCGCACCCGATGTTCGATACCCAGATCGCGGCGATGGCGCTCGGTCAGGGAGAACAGGTCGGTTATTCCAACCTTGTCGATTCTTGGCTCGGCATTCAGTTGGACAAAGGTGCGCGCTTTACCGATTGGGCGCGTCGCCCACTCGACAAGCGGCAAATCGAATATGCCATTGGCGATGTTACGCATCTGGCCGTGATTTTCCCGCAGATGTTGGACAAGCTGCGCACCACGGGTCGCGGCGTCTGGTTGAATGACGAGATGGAGCGGATTGCCGATCCCTCCCACTATGTTGCCGACCCACAAACCATGTGGAAGCGCGTGAAGATTGCGACCCGCAAGGCTGAGCCTCTTGGACGTTTGAAAGCGCTGGCCGCTTGGCGTGAGACCGAAGCCCGCAACAAGAATATCCCGCGCGGCCGCATCATGAAGGATGAGACGCTCGCGGATTTGGCGATGCATCCACCGCGCAGTCAGCAAGATCTGGCCAAAGTCCGCGGTCTGTCCACATCATGGGCCGGGAATGAAATTGGCAGCCGCCTTATGGACACACTGGCTGATGCAGCGCCACTCCCTGCTGCAGAAATGCCGGCGCGCGATGATCGCCGACCGGGTCTCGGCCGCGAAGGTGCGCTTGTTTCAGATTTGTTGAAGCTCCTACTCAAAATCCGTGCGCGAGATATCGATGTCGCCCCACGGCTCCTTGCGCGAACTGATGAACTTGATCTGCTGGCAGCAGGCCATCGTCAGGATCTTGCCATTCTCGATGGCTGGCGGTTCGAACAATTTGGCCGTGATGCGCTTGATCTGGTCGAAGGGCGACTGGCGTTCGGCGTGGTTGGCGGAAAGCTCAAAATCACGAAGATTGAAGATGAGATTGAACCCGCTGCCGACCCGGCTTGATCGCTCGCGCGGCTTCTTTGGGTACAGGCCCCAATCAGTCGATGAGACCGCGGGCAACCAGTGCTTCGCGGGCGAGCGGAATAGTGAGCCCCCGTTTTTGAGAGAGGGATGCCGCGTCCAACGCATCGGCGACTAAGAGCACGGTAAGATAGCTCCGCTCCAGACGTGACGAGATGTAGGACCCAACCTCGGGCGGCAAAACAAGACCGCGCTTGGCCAACATTTTGTCCAGCAGAGCTTCAATCAGCGCGGCATCCGGAGCCTCAATGGTAACGGTCGGCGTCGCTGCAAGGCGTGACCGCAAATCAGGCAGCTTTATGGACCAAGCAGGCGGCGCCTGACTTGCCACGAGCAGAAGCGGAACCCGCGTTTCTTGGGCCAGATTCCAAGCATGAAACAGGTCTGCCTCTGGCTTGTTCTCGGCATCGTCCAATATTGTGCCGCCCGAACGCGCGGCAAAGATGCGGGCGAGCAGGCTGCGCCCGCTTTTCCTTGGCCCGACCAGCAACCCCGCGCGCACCGGCCATCCACCCCATCGGTCAAGATGGCGGACCGCCGCCTCATTGGCAGGCGTCACGATAAAATCGCTTTGGTCCTCATGTGCGGGCCAATCAAATGGCAGGCCAATCTGGGTCATCTGAATGGGCTGCGTGACTATCGCCGTATCCGGATCTTATCCCCGGAAACCGAGACCCGGTAACCGCGGGCGGCAAGGCCGAGGCGCAGCATGTCTACATCGCCGTCAAACGCGACGCGCATCACCGAAACACCTCCCAAAGCGAGGCTCGAAGTCGATGCCGACCGCACGCCCGGCACAGCTTTCACGGCCGACTCAGTCGCTGTGACAGAGGCGACATCCGGGGTTTCAAACTGGATGGAGAAGGTCTTCGCGGCAGTCGCGACAGCACGTTCCTCCTCAGGGGTTGTCACAGACTGTTCCCCAGCGTCGGCCGTGTCATCGACAACGTCCGACGCTTCTAGTTCTTCCTCCTCAACAGGCTGCTCAATCACAAGCGACGTATCCGGTGCAAGCCGACCCGAAGCGAGCGCCTGCGCAAATACGCCGTCCAGTCGCCTTACTCCGGCATCCATCAATTTTGGAATACCAGCGCTTGATTCGACACGCAGCGTGAAATTGCCCAGCGGCTTGGCGTCCGGACCGTAAAAGGCTGAGAAATGGCCCAACACCGGCCCACCAGGATAGAAACGTTCCAACCGGACCTGCGGAATGATGAGGTCTGCAGCGCCATATTGGTCCAGCAACATCCGCCACCAGCGTCGACCGGGCCGTTTCGTCTGTGAAGCCGTCAGCAAGAGCGGATCGGCGCCTCCGCCCGTGGGGCGAACATAATCAATAACGCTGTCCGCAGTCCTAAAACGCGCCCAAGCCTTTTGCCATTCCGTGCGCGTCTCAAAACTTTGCGGCAGGCCGCCGCTATATTGAATGGGGATGACGAGAAGCGGTGCGGACCGGCGCATGTTTCCGGAAACGCCAAGAATTTCGGACGTGCGGACGCGATCAAACAAAATGCCGAGCCGGGCGATGTACCGATTGGGGCCAATTTGTTCGTCTTCCACGACGATGCCCGAAACAATCGAGTCGAGGGCTCCATCGCTCAGGCCCGGAGCACCAGGCCCGTGCGTTTCTTCCCAAAGTTTTTTCCAGCCGAGACGCTGCGCCTCACGCCAGCCGCGGAGCCGGGCGGCCTCTGCAGTTTTGGCTGCAACATCAACGACAACGCCGTTCACCTCAAAATTGCTGGCACTATCGATGGGCGGAACGCCGCGTTCCCCGCCTTCAAGCTGCGCATAGACAGCCATACCCATGACGCCCGCAACAAGGGCGGCGGCAAAAGGAAGCAGTCGGAAATGGCGGATCTGGAACGTCACGCGCGCCTTTTGGCGAGTTGGACGTGGAATTCCAAGAGCGATATCGCTAGCAGCCAACAAATGGACTCTAAGAACGCATCATCCGAACCCTATACTTATGCGAAAGCGGGCGTCTCGATCGCCGCTGGAAACGCGCTTGTGCGGGCCATTGCGCCGCTCGCCAAGTCCACGCGCAGGCCCGGTGCTGATGCGGATTTGGGGGGGTTTGGTGGCTTCTTTGATTTGAAAGCTGCAGGTTTTACCGACCCATTGCTGGTTGCAGCCAATGACGGTGTCGGAACGAAGCTGAAACTTGCCATCGATTCGGGCAAACATGATGGCGTTGGCATCGATCTCGTCGCCATGTGCGCCAATGATCTGATCGTGCAGGGTGCAGAGCCGCTCTTTTTCCTCGATTATTATGCCAGCGGTAAGCTTGATAATTCTGTTGCCGAGCGCGTGGTGGCCAGCATTGCGGAAGGCTGCAAGCAGGCCGGCTGTGCGCTCATCGGCGGTGAGACGGCAGAAATGCCGGGCATGTACGCCGACGGTGATTATGATCTTGCCGGTTTCTGCGTTGGTGCGGTGGAACGCACGCAGGTTCTGACGGCGGATAAGGTTGCAGCAGGCGATGTTATCCTCGGCCTCGCCTCCTCCGGTGTTCATTCCAACGGATTCTCACTCGTTCGTCGTCTGGCGGCGGACAAGGGCTGGAAGCTGGATCGCCCTGCCCTGTTTGATCAGGACGTGCTTCTTATTGACGCACTGATGGCGCCGACGCGGATTTACGTGAAGCAACTCCTGCCGCTGGTGCGCGCAGGCACCGTTCATGCGATGGCCCACATCACTGGCGGCGGCTTGCTGGAGAATATCCCTCGCGTCTTGCCGGATGGCCTCCACGCACATGTGGATGCAGACCTTTGGCCCCAGCCGCGCCTGATGGCGTTCTTGCAGGCACAAGGAAACATCGAACCCGAAGAAATGGCCCGCACCTTCAACTGCGGCATCGGCATGGCCGTTGTCGTTGCAGAAGCAGACGCAGAGGCCGCTATTCAGGCGCTTGAGGCGGCTGGTGAAGCAGCGTTCCGCATCGGGCATATCGAAGCTGGCGAAAAGGGATGCACCGTCCGCGGCTCTGTGGAGACGTGGAGCGCAAAGGCAGACTGGTCTGCCACGCACAATGGCTAAGGCGCGCATTGCCGTCCTGATTTCGGGTCGCGGCTCGAACATGGCGGCGCTCGTTTATGCGGCTAAGCAGCCGGACTGCCCTTTTGAAATCATCCTTGTTGCGGCCAACGATCCTGACGCGGCAGGCCTCGCCTTTGCCGAAGCTGAGAGCATTCCAACTTTTGCGCAGAGCCACAAGAGCATGAAGCGGGCCGAATTCGACTCAATCCTCGATCGCGAAATCCGCAAAGCCAAAGCCGACTATGTCGTGCTCGCCGGATATATGCGCCTCCTCTCCCCTGAATTTGTCGGGAAATGGGAGGGCCGCATGCTCAACATTCACCCGTCCCTCCTGCCAAAGTATAAGGGCCTCGACACGCATGAACGCGCGCTTGGGGCTGGCGATACGGTTGCCGGATGCAGCGTGCATCTGGTGACGGCTGAACTGGATGAAGGACCGGTTCTTGCCCAAACAGAGGTTGCCGTAATGGCCGGCGACACGCCGGAGAGCCTCGCCGCCCGCGTATTGATTGCGGAACATCAGATCTATTCCCGCGCGCTTGCCGCTTATGTCACGCGCGAGCTTGATCCAGCCTGGCTGCTCGATCAGGTGCGTCAGCGGGCCATGGCCCTCCCCGGTGTTGAGGAACGGACCTCCCATGGGTCACCGGGGTTTTCTATTATCGGTAGCAAGTTCTTCGCGCTCTTCTCGCAGTACCATCACGGCAGTGAGCGTATCGCGCTATTGGTGAAGACCAGCGGGCCTGAAGAGCAATCCATGCTGATTGAGCAGGATGATGACCTCTATTATCTGCCGCCATATTATGCGCCGTCTGGCTGGATCGGGATTAGGCTGGATGTGGGCCAGACCGATTGGGAGCATATCGCCGGTTGGTTGCAAAAGAGCTGGCTGATCTGTGCACCGACCAAACTGCGCAAATCCTTCGACATTGCGGCGGATTTTTAAGCAGAGAGCCCTTCGGACAAAGCTTCGACCAAGGCTTTGACCTTCTTCTGCCGCCACTGCGGTAATGGAGCGACCAGCCAATAAGCGAGATCACCAGGCGCCGCATTGTCCAAAGCGCGCACCCGTCCGGCATCAATGTCCGATTGCGCAAGCAGCATCGGCACGCGCGCGCGGCCAAAACCATTTGCGGCTGCATCAATGGCAAGCCCCGCGTCCGACACGCGCAATGTCGACGCATCGTCCGATGCACTCCCCGGCCAACCGATTAGCGTATCGCCGCCGCCTTCTGCCGCCGCGACGGTCACCATAGCGCCGTCTGACAACCTCAGACCCTCATGGTTGCCCGGCCCTTCGGCGAGGATCACGGCAAGGTCGAGATTGGCTTCAGTGAACTCTGGCAGCACATCAGTCGATACAATGGAGAAGCGCGTTTCAGGGTCACTCCGTCCATAAGCCGCGAGGCGTGGGGCAAGCCACTTCGCCGTAAAGTCGCGCGGTGCAGCAATCGTCAGCGCCTTAGACGACTGGCCCGCCTGCATGGCGCGAACCGACTCTTCAAACTGAAGAAAGCCTGCCCGCAGAGCATCTAGGCCGTTTTCAGCCTCCGGCGTGAGTTCCAGCCCTTTGGGCGTGCGACGGAACAATACAACACCCATTACATCTTCAAGCGCACGTATCTGCTGCCCGACGGCGGCCGGTGTCACGGCAAGCTCATCGGCCGCCCGCGTAAAGCTTAAGTGCCGTGCCGCTGCATCAAAAACGCGCAAACCGTTTAAGGGCAGAAGTGTCCGCTTCATCCGCTCACCACTGGCGCACGAAGTTCAAACCGGGGAATGGCGATGTCAAAGTGCGCGCCGTCCTCGTCGATCATCTGGTAAGAACCCACCATCGATCCGGAAGATGTATTCAAGGGGCATCCTGAGACATAGTCATAGGATCCGCCCGGCTTAACCACCGGCTGTTCCCCAACAACGCCTTCGCCTTCCACCAAATGCATCGTGTTGCGCGCATCCCGTATTTCCCAGCGGCGCGTGAGCAGCTGCACAGCCATGTCTCCATGGTTCTCAATACGTATGTGATAGGCCCAAAACCAGCGCTCACCCTGTGGTTGGGACTGTTCCTGCATATAGTTCACCGATACGCGCACGATGACCGAACGTGTCTCTTCAACATAAGGGAAGAGCGCGGCGATCATAGCCCGACGGCGCGTAGCGCCTGATCAATGTCTTCGATCAGGTCCTGCGGGTCTTCTAGACCGACATTTAGGCGCAGCATGCCCTCTTCCACACCCATAGCGGCACGCGCGTCTGGCCCAACGCTGTGATGCGTTGTGGTCGCCGGGTGCGTCATAAGTGTGCGGGAGTCCCCGATATTGTTCGAAATATCGATCAACTGCAGGGCATTGAGCAGCGCCATCGCCTGCTTGCGATCGTCGACGATGAACGAGAAAATTGGCCCGCAGGCCGACATCTGTGACATGGCAAGATTGTGCTGCGGATGGCTGGCAAGTCCCGGATGGAGCATGGTCTTCACCCGCTCTTCCATGAATTTGCCGACGAGCATTGCGTTTTCAGACTGACGGCGGATACGCAGATCAAGCGTCTCCAATCCTTTCAACACCACCCAAGCGTTGAAGGGCGACAGGTTCGGCCCTGTATTGCGCTGAAAAGGCAGCAGCTTTTCATTGATGAAGTCATGACTGCCCGCGACGGCGCCAGCGAGCACACGGCCCTGCCCGTCCATCATCTTGGTTGCAGAATAGGCGACAACATCTGCCCCGAATTCCAACGGCCGCTGCAATGCTGATGTCGCAAAGGCATTGTCGACCACAGTCGTGATCCCGTGTTCGCGCGCTAGCCCGCAGACATAGGTCATATCCACGATATCCATCGTCGGATTGGCTGGGGTTTCGAAGAAGAAAACCTTTGTGTTTGGCTGAATTGCGGCCTTCCACTGGTCATTATCTCGGCTATCGATGGTGGTCGTGGTGATACCGAATTTGGGCAGCAGGCTGTCCGTCAGCCAGCGGCAAGAGCCAAAGGCAGCGCGGGCCGCAACAACATGGTCGCCTTGTTCCAACTGGCACAAAAGAGCCGCCGTCATGGCGGCCATGCCCGTTGCTTGGCAACGCACCGCGTCTGCACCTTCCAGAAGCGCAATCCGCTCTTCTAGCATTTGAACGGTCGGGTTCTGCAGGCGGGAATAGGTCATCCCCGGTTCCCCTGCGAAGCGCGCGGCGACCGTTTCGGCATCGTCATAGGTATAGCCGGACGTGAGGAACAAAGCCTCAGACGTCTCACCATGTTCCGATCGCCAGGTGCCTCCGCGAACGGCCTGCGTTGCCGTGCGCCACTTGGACGTAATAGCGCGATTCTGTCCGGTATCCTTCTTCATGCCAGCCTCTTCCTAGCGTCTGGCGTTCAGGTCAATGGGGTTTGACCCGACAGGACAACGGCAACTTGGCTTTGGTCCATGTTTCCACCTGAAAGAATGACGGCAACACGCTTGCCCCTCATGGCGTCTTTCTCTTGCATCAGGGCCGCCAGTGCGACGGCCCCCGCGCCTTCGGCAAGATTATGGGTGTCCTGCCAATAGGCACGAATGGCTTCTGCAACCTCATCATCGGTCACGCCGACGAAACGGTCCGCACCTTTGCCAAAATAGTCGAGGGCTGCCTGAACAGGGGTGCAGACGGCAACACCATCGGCAAATGTATGGGCCGTCGGGCTCGCAATTAGACGTCCGGCTTCAAAGGGCAGCTTGGCGGCATCGACATGCGCCGAAACAACGCCGACAATTTTAGTCTTCAACCCCAAAGCATCGCGCGCGGCAATCGTCCCGCAAAGCCCCGATCCGCAGCCGACGGGGACATAGACCGTGTCGAGGTCAGGCACCGCGTCAAACAACTCAAGTCCATAAGACGCAACACCCCGCACCAGTTCTTCATGGTAAGATGGCACCATGAACAGGCCATATTGCGCCGCGCGGGAGACGGCTTCGGCCTTTGCGCTGTCGAAATCATGGCCATGTTCGATCAGGTCGGCGCCAAAAGCGCGCATGGCCGCGTTCTTTTCCCGCGCGTTGCCGTGCGGAACGATGATTGTTGCGGTAAGACCCGCCTTTACCGCAGCCCGAACCTGCGCCTGTCCGTGATTGCCCCGCGTCGCGGTTATGATGCCTTTGACGTCTGGATGCTCCGCCCGAAGCCAGTCGATGAAGGTGATCGCCCCGCGCGCCTTGAAGGCCCCTGTAGGCGTATGGTTTTCATGCTTGACCCAGACCTCGCAGCCCGTCCGCTCAGCCAATAGGGGCCAAGCATATTGCGGTGACGGCGGCATGTCCTGATAAATGCGCGCCGCGGCGCCTCGAAGGTCGTCAAGCGTGAACATAGGTCGTCAAAGCTTCCCGAGAACAGCGTCCCCCATCTGCGCAGTTGTCATGCGACCGCCCAGATCTGGGGATCGGGCGCCATCAGCGAGTGCAGCCGCAACAGCAGCTTCAATTTTGTCAGCATGTTCAGGGAGATCCAGCGAATACCGCAGCATCATGGCCGCCGATAACATGGTCGCAAGGGGGTTGGCCTTGCCCTGCCCTGCGATGTCAGGCGCAGATCCGTGAATAGGCTCATACAAGCCCTTCTTGCCGTCATCGAGCGACGCTGAAGGCAGCATACCAATAGAACCCGCACACATGCTCGCCTGATCTGAGAGGATATCGCCAAACAGATTGCCCGTCACGATGACATCGAATTGGCCTGGATTGCGGACAAGCTGCATGGCCGCGTTGTCGACATACATGTGGCTCAGCGCGATATCGGGATACTCAGCCGATGTTTCGATGATCACATCCCGCCAAAGCTGCGATGTTTCCAGCACGTTGGCCTTATCGACGGAGCATAGACGACCCTTGCGGGCACGGGCCGTTTCAAACCCAACCTTGGCAATCCGGCGGACTTCGGCTTCGTTATACGACATGACGTCATAGCCTTCGCGCAGCCCTGACGCCGTGGTGCGGTGGCCCTTCTCTCCAAAGTAAACGTCGCCATTCAATTCTCGCACAATCACCATATCGATCTGCGTGGCAACTTCAGGACGCAGAGCGGAGGCGTCTGCTAGTTCCGGAAACAATTTGGCAGGGCGGAGGTTTGCAAAAAGCCCCAATTCCTTGCGGAGGCCCAGGATCGCCTGTTCCGGACGGAGATGCCGCTCCAGAGCATCACAATCCGGATCGCCGACCGCGCCGAACAGAATGGCGTCGGCGCGTCTCGCGACATCGAGCGTGGACGGCGGCAAGGGATGGCCGAGGGCCTTGTAAGCTGCGCCACCGACCGGCGCTTCCTCATAGGTTAAACCGTCAATGTTCAGGGCATGCAACACGCGCTTGGCTTCGGTGAGGACTTCTGGTCCGATTCCGTCTCCGGGTAATAGGGCGATGAGCATGTTGTATTCCTCCGTATGGCCGCGCAAATGGCCGGAAGCGGACGATTACGCAACTGCCCTTTTCATCCTTTCCATCAAACGGTCGCGGGCGCTGAGGACATCAGTTCCCTGCCCCTGAAAGATGTGACGCCCCAATTGCGCGCCATTGGCATTGAGGAGTGTAAGGGTTTCGTTCCATTCCCTGGGGATATCCGTTGACCCGGTCCCATATCCCAATGACCGGAGAAGAAGCAGCTCATAGGCGGCCAGAGCCCCTGCCCAATCCCGCACCAGATTAGCTGACTCAATGGCTGAAATAACCGCATCAAGTGATTGATATATTTCGGGATATGGCTGCTCGTCCGGCAAGGTCGACGCCGTCACCGCGCAGCACCACTCCAAGGCCGCAGAGGCCAGTGGTTCCGACATCAATGGTGCACGGGACGTGAGGAGCTCAACAGTGAGCCCAGCCAATTGGCCTGCATTTCGTTCCCTAAATTCTGCAGTGACGGCATTTGCGGCAATTAGGATGGGGCGCATCGTGCGGGAGCGTCCACCCCGAACATAGCCGGCGATGAGGCCATGATCCGGCGTCATAAGGCGCGCAATGACGCCATGTTCACCATGAGGCCGAAGCGCACAGACAATCGCGTTGGTCCGAATAATCACGGGTGAAGCATTGCTGTGAATTGCCAGATTTAGCAAATCCTTAGGATGGCGCCGTTATTCGGGCCATTGTCATGTCCTATATGGACTCCAATCTGGCGCCTGCACGGCACGCACGCAGCAGTAACGCCCAGTGCCCAATCGAGCCGGGACGACGCCTGCGACCGGGCAAGGACTTTGGCCGTCGGTTCATCATTTTCGTGGATACGGAAGAGGAATTTGATTGGAAGGCGGATTTTTCGCGCGCGGCCAACACCACTGTTGCCATATCAGCATTGAGAGAGGCTACGGCACGTTTCAACGAATATGGCGTTCATCCTGTCTATCTTTGTGATTACCCGGTCATCACAAAGCCGGAAAGCAGGCTCATCATCCAAGAGCTCGCGCAGTCCGGGGCCTGCGACGTTGGGGCGCATCTCCACCCGTGGGTTAACCCGCCGCACGACGAAGCCATGGTGCCGCGCAATAGCTTCACCGGGAACTTGCCAGTAGCCCTGCAACGGGAAAAGCTGCGCCGTCTCACCGCGGCAATGACTGAGTTAACCGGTAAATCGCCGACGGTGTTCCGCGCCGGGCGTTATGGGCTGGGGCCTGAGACGATGTCCCATCTGGCAGAGCTTGGCTATCGCATGGATGTGTCTATCCGTTCGCTCTTTGACTACTCGGAGGAAGACGGGCCGAATTATGCCGACTGTCCGGTCTGGCCCTGGCGGACGCCAGAGGGGATCGTGGAGCTTCCGCTGACGAGCGGTTGGACAGGGCGCCTGCGCAAGTTTCCTGCCCTCTACCGCAGCCGCACATTGCATGGCGCCTTGGCAAAGACGGCCTTGCTCACGCGTGTGCCGCTTACGCCGGAGGGGACGCCGGCCAAGCAGGCAATAGAAGCCATTGAGGCCCTTCTCGAAGACGGCCTCGATATCTTCAGTCTCTCATTCCACTCGCCAACCTTGGCCGTGGGGCACACGCCCTATGCGAAGAACGGCACCGACCTCGCACGCTTCTGGGATTGGTGGGATGCCATCTTCAAGGCTTTTGATCGGCTCGGTGTAAAGCCCGTGCGCTATGATGCCTTGGCTGACGCACTTTCCGGGGCGCAATGATGTCCTCCTTACCCGTCTTGCAGGATACGCGGACAAGCATTGTGTCTGCGTCCGACATCTCTGCAGAATTGGCAGCGGAGTGGGATGACCTTGCCAAATGCGCAAGTGAACCCAACAGCTTTTTCGAACGTTGGTTTGTCGAGGCGAGCCTGCGCCATCTGACAATCCCCGACAGTGTGCAATTCCTGTTCGTCCGCGATGCCAGCGGCGCGCTTGTGGGGCTGCTCCCCCTGCGTGCTGGCCAGAATTATGGGCGGATGCCCCTGCCTGCCGTTCAGAACTGGCTGCATTATAATCAGTTTTTAGGCATGCCGCTGGTGCGCAAGGGAACGGAAGAGCTCTTTTGGCGCGAAGTCATCGCAGAATTTGATAAAAACCGTCTGAGTTCCGACATCCTTTATCTTTCTGAAATGTTGGCGGAAGGGCCCGTAACGGACGCGCTTTTTGCTGTGTGCAGAGATTTGGGAAGATCAGCGGCTGTGGTCCATCGCTATCAGCGGGCCTTGCTCGTCGCGGGCTCAACGCCGGAAGACTATTGGTGCGAAGCCGTCCGCAAAAAGAAGCGTAAGGAAATTGCGCGGCTGGAAAACCGGCTGTCTGAGATGGGCGAGATCCGCGTCGATAGCCTGCGTGATGAAACAGATGCGGAGGTGTGGATCACGGCATTCCTCTCGCTAGAGGCGGCAGGTTGGAAAGCGTTGGACGGGGCGGCTCTCGACAAAGAGGATGGCACCCGCAACTTCTTCTGCGCAGCCATTGCTGTGGGGTTGAAGCAAGGGCGCGTTGAAATCCTTCGCCTGCGTGTCGGCAACGAGACGATCGCCATGCTGGTCAACTTCCTCGCAGATACGGGCTCCTTCTCGTTCAAAATTGCCTATAATGAGGATTATGCCCGCTATTCTCCGGGCATTCTCATTGAAAAGGCAAACCTCCAACGACTGGCCGACCCGTCTTTTGGCTGGATGGACAGTTGTGCCGTTGAAGATCACCCGATGATTAACAGTTTGTGGCGTGGGCGGCGCGAGATCGTCCGCATCGCATTACCGCGAAAGGGCTTGCGCGCGGCTGTCATGTTTCGCGCTGCGCGCCTTGTTGAGACGGGGTGGTCAGCCATCAAACAGTTCCGCAACCGCGGTCAGAATGACAATGGGGCGATAAGAGATGACAACGAGCTTTGACGCCGCCGCGCTGGCGACGTTCAACAATCTTTATCCCGAAACAAGCGGGATCCTAAGGCATCAGTTGGTCGACCACCCGCTGCTTCAACTGGACCGGCTTGCTGAATTTGCGTCGCGGATTGATCCCAAAAACGTCGAATATAATATTGGCAAACTGCCGGTTGGCATCGACCCAACGGCCGTGCCGGGGAACGGGTTGAGCATTGAAGACACCATCCGCTCCATCGAAGAGAATGGATCTTGGATGGTTCTCAAATGGATTGAGAATGACCCCGAATATCGTGAGCTCCTCCACGAAGCTCTTGCACCGTTGCAGCCTTATGTCGCGCCAAAAACAGGCGAAATGTTGACGCTACAGGGCTTCATCTTCGTCTCCTCTCCGGAGGCGGTAACGCCCTATCATATGGACCCGGAGCACAATATTCTGCTCCAAATCCGGGGCGATAAAATCATGACCGTTTTCCCGCAGGTGGACGATCATCTGCTCTCGGATCAGGACCATGAACGCTATCATTTGGGCGGACACCGCAATCTGGTGTGGAAGGACGCGTTCGCCGCTAAGGGGAAACCAGTCCCGCTTGCGCCCGGTGACGCCGTCTATGTTCCGGTAAAGGCACCGCATTGGGTGAAGGTTGGCAAGGAGCTGTCCATCTCTCTGTCGATCACATGGCGCTCAAACTGGAGCTATCGGGAGGCCGATGCCCGGGGCTTCAACTCTGTGCTGCGGGAAATGGGCCTGACACCCACCGCGCCGGGCCGGTTTCCAAGCCAGAACCATGCAAAGTCTCTCGCTTTCCGTGCGATCCGACGGGTCAGAAGCCTTGTCGGAAAGAACGACTAAAAAGCGCGCGACAATTGGTCCATGAGGGCCCGGGCAGGACTTTCGGGCTGATCTTCATTTCCCAACTCTGCATCAAGCCGCGCGACGCGGGGATAGAGATCGAGGCTCGCTTCAATGCGTGTGCGGGCGCCTTCTGGTAGATCCGGCAATAGTGCAAGGTCCGTCTCTGTGGGGCCGCCCAGCTTGCTGGGAGGTGTCGCGTTTGTCCCCGATGCGGGAGACGATAAAGACCTCTGCCCGAGCAGCCAGGCGATGATGTGCATCAGTCGTGTCGTCACTTTCAGCGACTCGCAAGAAAAAGCGACCCGCAGCACCGGGCCAAGCGCATCCCGATCTTCGCGACTAAATGTGTCGAAATAGGCGCGCGCATCATCCGCCAGCACCATGGCCTCCACATAAAGCGCATCAATGACCTTTGCCGTCACTTTTGATTGGGGTGCTGCAACCGCGTCCATTGAGCGGATATGACAAGCGGCTTCATGGGCGACCAGTTAGAAACGGCGTTAACGGCGTATCAGGCGATAATATCCGGAATGAGATGCGACTCAATCGCCGAAATTTCATCACGCAGCGCCAATTTGCGCTTTTTGAGACGCGCTAAGCGCACCTGATCATGCGCGACCGTTTCCCGCAACGCGTCAATGGCAGCGTCCAAATCTCGATGCTCTTCACGGAGTGATTCGAGCCGCGCGCGCATGAATTGCTGTTCCATCTCGCTCCTCAACAACATTTATGCGCAGTCGCCAGACATGTCTGCAAACTGTCACGAAACTTTCTTTTATCGGCATTCCATCCGTCGCGGAAAAATGCTCCATTGTCGAGATAACTGCAATATGGGCGCGACATGACAGGTAGATGATGTTCTACTCGATGCCTCAAAAACAACTGGAGTGTCGCTTATGGAACATAATCATGTTTTCGCACTCGAAGCCAAGCACGCCTTGCTTGACCAGAAGATCCATCAGGAAGAGCAACGGCCCTATCCTGATCAGCTCACACTGAGCCGCCTCAAAAAAGAAAAGCTGAAAATTAAAGAGGTTTTGGCAACCCGCTAAAGGTTGCGATCGATATGCTGCCCTGAGGCGATCTGCCTCAGGCCGGCATCCGAAATCAGGTCATTTTCAGGCCAGGGCGTCGCGATGGCGGAATCTTCAGCAAATCTGGCGTCGGGTCTTCACCTTTGCCAACGGGCTGACGCACTTTGGATGGATCAATTTCTGCATTGAAGGCAATGCCCATCCGGCCATCTGTTGCCCAAACCACCTTGCCTTTGGTCATCGGCAGGTTCTTCATTTCAACGATGACGGCAGTGCCAACCGCCAGAATGGTTGGCGCCTCTGCCATCAATCCTGTTGGAGAGAGGTTGCGGATGCGGATGGGTTCACTGGATACGCCGCCATCAACACCCATTTTGCCGAGCAAAAACAGGCTGGACCGATTGGTCGAACGCTGACCTCGCGCATTGAACGCATCGTCGTCGCTGGAGTTTGGTACACTGGCCATAACGTCCGAATAATCCAAATAGCTTTTCAATCGGTAAACAGCATCCAAATCATTCATTAGTCACGTGAAATTTTTTCCTGCCGTTCATGGGCTTCCTGCGCTTCAACTGTCATCGTCGCAATAGGCCGCGCTTCAAGCCGCCCGAGGGAAATGGGTTCCCCGGTGACTTCACAATAGCCGTATTCGCCCTCTTCAATCCGGCGAAGTGCGGAATCAATTTTTGATATCAGCTTGCGTTGGCGGTCCCGCGTGCGGAGCTCAATGGACCAATCTGTTTCGCTGGACGCGCGGTCGGTGAGATCGGGCTCACGCAACGGTTCGTTCTGAAGGGTATTCAACGTATCCTGCGATTCTTTCAGGATCGTCTCTTTCCAGCTGAGCAATTTTTTGCGGAAATACGCCAATTGGCGTGCGTTCATGAACTCTTCGTCTTCGCTCGGGCGGTAGTCCATATCGACAGCGTCAATCGAATCTCCCTGACCGTTGATCGCATTCGCCATAACCCGAAACTCCCTGGCTTTCAGCCTTGGATCCGGCACGAGCCGGGACCTGTCGTGAGCCGCGCTATAATGACCCCATTTCGGAGGCACAAGCGGGCGAATCACCCCAAAGTACTTGCATCAGAGGTGCAACGCGTCGGGACAAAATAAAGACAGACGTTTGACAGACGCGCCATAAACAGCCCCTATTTGGCACATTAACCATAACCGTTGTTCCATTGCCGCGGATGGAACCGTCAAAATGGCATGAAAGACGGTTAATCCGGTTGCGGCGTCGTAACGTCTTAAGCAATCCAGCCCCATTGTTTCTGTCGACGCGGCAACGAGCTTGTTGGCCGGGTGACGAGTAAAAGGGGTTGAACGCCATGTCTGTTGGTATGGCACTGACAAAACTTTGCGCTTGCGCATGCGGTGGAGCGGTTATTGGCGGTGGCGCTATGCATGCGACCCAGGCCCAGCCCCTGCGGTCTTCCTATTCCGCACCAGCGCCCAAGGTCAAAAAAGTCGTCCGGCAACGGCTCGCAGCAGCCCCGCGGTCGAACGGCCGTGTGGTCAAGCGCATTAAGCGGGTGACGACAACCACAACCAGCATGTCTTGCGCACCGCAGACAATCCGCCTCGCATCTGCAGGACAAGAGCCCCTGCGCTCCCGCCTGTCTGAAGCACAGCCGATCATGTCAGGTGGCGGCGGTGGCGTCCCCGTCGTCATTGGTCGTGGCCCGATCGGTGGTTTTGGCGGCGGCTTCGGCGGCGGCGGCGGCTTTGTCGGCGGCGGCTTCTTTGGCGGCGGTGGAGGCGGTGGCAGCATCATCGTGTCCTCAACCAGCAGCGACGGTTCGACGTCCACATCATCGGGCGGTTCAGGCGGATCGGGTGGTTCATCGACCTCAACGGGCGGTGTTTCGACCTCGACTGGCGGGTCATCCACATCAACGGGCGGCGTTTCGACGTCAACCGGCGGATCATCAACGTCGACCGGTGGCCTTTCCACATCTACGGGTGGTGTCTCCAGCACATCTTCTACGGGTGGATCTTCGACGTCTTCGGGCACGGTATCGAGCACGTCGTCGACCGGTGGTTCGTCGACCTCATCAGGTAGCGTGTCGAGCACGTCGTCCACGGGCGGTTCGTCTAGCTCAACGTCTTCCGGCACCGTTTCGAGCACGTCGTCTACAGGCGGTTCGTCCAGCTCCACATCATCAGGCGCTGTTTCCAGCACCTCTTCGACCGGTGGCTCATCATCGTCCACCTCGAGCGGGACGGTTTCAAGCACATCAAGCTCATCTGGTAACGTCTCCAGCTCTTCCAGCTCCTCGGGCAACGTCTCCAGTTCGTCGAGCTCTTCCGGCAACGTGTCCAGTTCTTCCAGCTCATCCGGCAACGTATCGAGCAGCACGAGCACGTCCTCAAGCTTTGGCGGATCGACCAGTTCCACGTCGACCTCAACCTCGACGTCGTCTTCCTCAAATGGCTCCAGCAGCAACGGTGGCTCCAGCAGCAATGGCGGCTCGAGCGGAAATGACGTGCCGGCCCCGCCGATGCTCCTTCTCTTTGGCGGCGCTGCAGCCGGGCTCATCGCCCGGGCACGGGCCGCCAAAAAGGCGAAATCAACCTCAGTGTAGTAAATGCGTAGCGTAAAGCCGTAGTCTGGCACCCTAAAGGACGCTGCTTCGCGACCCGGCAGCGTCCTTTTTCTTTGCCCTTGGCAAGGCAGAGCCTGCGCGCCATAGCGCAGATATGCATGATATTCGATTGATCCGCGAAAACCCCGAAGGCTTTGATGCGGGCCTCGCCCGTCGTGGCTTGCCCCCCCAATCCGCAACTTTGCTGGCCATTGATGAACAATCCCGCGCCGCAATCCGCAGTTCTGAAGACCTCCAATCCACCGCAAATGCGGCGGCAAAGGCCATTGGCGCTGCGATGGGCAAAGGCGACAAAGCGGAAGCGGAGCGCCTGAAGGCCGAAGTTGCCGACATCAAGGGCACCCTGCCCGCCTTGGAAACAAAGGCCAAGGAATTGGGCGTGGACCTACGCAATGCCCTTGCCGCCATTCCCAACATTCCTGCCGATGATGTGCCGACGGGCTCTGATGAGACGGGTAACGTCTACGTCTCCGAAAGCGGAAAGAAGCCCGAACTGGAATTTGAAGCGTTGGAGCATGACCGGCTTGACGGCGCGCTTGGCCTTGATTTTGAGACAGCAGCCGCGGTTGCAGGGGCCCGCTTCGCTTATCTGCGCGGTGGTGTGGCGCGATTAAACCGCGCACTCGGCCAGTTCATGCTTGATCTGCACACGCGCGAATTTGGCTATGAAGAGATCGCACCGCCGGTTCTCGTGCGCGATGATGCCCTGTTCGGCACTGGACAGCTGCCGAAGTTTGCAGAAGATCTATTCCACACAACCGATGGCCGTTGGCTGATCCCCACGGCCGAAGTGTCACTCACCAACATGGTCCGCGAGAAAATTCTCTCGGATACCGAATTGCCGCTGCGGTTGACGGCACTCACGCAGTGCTTCCGGTCCGAAGCTGGCTCGGCGGGCCGCGATACGCGCGGCTTCATCCGCCAGCATCAATTTGAAAAAGTTGAACTCGTCTCCATCACGACGCCGGAGGCGTCAGATGCAGAACATGAGCGGATGACCGAGGCCGCCGAAACGGTCCTCATTCGCCTTGGCCTGCATTTCCGGCGCATGTTGCTCTGTTCGGGCGACATGGGCTTCACGGCGCGCAAAACCTATGATCTTGAGGTCTGGTTGCCGGGCCAAAAGGCCTATCGTGAAATCTCCAGCTGCTCCAACTGTGGGGACTTTCAGGCCCGCCGCATGAACGCCCGCTGCCGTCCGCAAGGCGAAAAGGGCACGCGCTTTGTCCACACGCTCAACGGCTCGGGCCTCGCGGTGGGCCGCACGCTCGTTGCGGTGCTGGAAAACTATCAGAACGCTGATGGCAGCATCACCGTTCCGGAAGTGCTTCGGCCCTATCTCGGTGGGACGGACCGGATTGGCGGCTAAAGCCCCAGTTTGTCGTGACTTCCACCGGGAGTTCCTCTAATGGCGCGTCGATCATGAAAACGACTAAACTCCCTACCCAGCCCAAGGTCGGCATGGTGTCCCTCGGCTGCCCCAAGGCACTTGTGGACAGCGAGCGTATCCTCACCAAATTGCGCGCGGACGGCTATGGCCTGTCTCCCGATTATGAGGGCGCGGACGTCGTTCTCGTGAATACCTGCGGGTTTCTCGACAGCGCCAAGGAAGAAAGCCTCGAGGCCATCGGAGAGGCCATTGCCGAAAATGGCCGAGTGATCGTCACCGGCTGCATGGGGAATGAGGCTGACGTCATACGGGCCCGTTTCCCTGAAGTGCTCGCGATATCGGGCCCACACCAGTACGAGGCCGTGGTGAGGGCCGTGCACGACGCCGCACCGCCCGTTCCGCATGCTTTCGTGGATCTCGTGCCTGAAGCTGGGCTGAAGCTGACGCCGAAACACTATAGCTATCTCAAGATTTCCGAAGGTTGCAACCACCGCTGTGCCTTCTGCATCATCCCGTCGATCCGCGGTGACCTCGTCTCGCGGCGTCCGGATGCCATTTTGCGTGAGGCTGAAAAGCTGATCGAAGCCGGCACACGCGAATTGCTTGTCATCAGCCAAGACACGTCGGCTTACGGTGTCGATATCCGTCATGAACCGCGTCAGTGGAAGGGCAATGATGTGCGCGCCCATATGACTGATCTCGCGCGCGAACTCGGCAAGCTCGGCGCTTGGGTGCGGTTGCATTATGTCTATCCCTACCCTCATGTCGATCAGGTGATTCCGCTGATGGCAGAGGGGCTTGTCCTCCCCTATCTCGACATTCCTTTCCAGCACGCAGCGCCCTCCGTCCTCAAGGCGATGAAGCGCCCGGCCAATGAAGCCAAGGTTTTGGAACGCATCCGCAACTGGCGTGAAATCACGCCTGACATCACGATCCGGTCGAGCTTCGTCGTTGGTTTCCCGGGCGAGACCGAGGCGGACTTCCAGTATCTGCTCGATTGGCTTGATGAGGCACAATTGGATCGCGTCGGTGCTTTCCGATTTGAACCCGTTGAAGGGGCTGCCGCCAACGCGCTTCCCAATCCTGTGCCGGAAGAAGTCAAAGAAGAGCGATATGCCCGCCTGATGGAGCGGACAGCGGCCATTTCGGCAGCCAAGCTTGCGGCGAAGATTGATCGCAAAATGGACGTCATCATTGACATCGTTGATGAAGATGGCGGTGCGAATGCGCGGTCAAAGGCCGATGCGCCTGACATTGACGGTCACGTCTTTCTACGGGATGCGGGGCATCTTTCCCCCGGTGATATCGTGCCTGTCCTGATCGAAGATGCGGACGATCACGATCTTTTCGGGGTTCCGCTGCAACGGTGACCGCCATTTGCGACCTTTCAATACACCCCAAGTCTGACGGAGCCCGGACATGAGCCGCTTTGCCCATCTCATCCAACCTGACCAAGGTCAGGACGCCCGGACGATCACGCTGGTCACCAAAGCAGGCTTTGAAAACTGGATGAAGGCCTTGACCGAGCGGGAGCGAACATCTGCCCTGCTGTCCGGATTTTCTGGCAACCCCGGTGACATCGCGATTCTTCCCGGAGACAAGCCGGGTGAATGGAGCGCCGCGGTTGGCATTGCTGAAAAGCGATCCGTTTGGGACCTTGCACCAGCCGCCCAAAAGCTTCCTGCGGCAACCTACCGTCTTGCGGGTGGTGCAGCAGGTCCAGCCGGGCTTGGATGGTTGCTTGCACAATATAAATTTGAGAGATTCCTCTCCAAAGCAGACACTGCGGGTGACCGCATTCTACTGGTCAGCGAACCCGGAGTCATTGTCGATCAGGTCCGTCAGGCGGAAGCGACGGCGCTTGTGCGCGACCTCGTCAATACACCTGCAGCCGATCTAGGGCCAGCAGGCCTTCAAGCCGCAGCGGAGGCGCTGGGGACAGAGTTTGAAGCCACAGTGCACGTCACCAAGGGCCATGAGCTTGAAGTCGGCTATCCTATGATCCACGCCGTCGGTCAGGCGGCGGAAAAGCATCGGGCACCGCGTCTCATCGAACTTGTCTGGGGGAACCCCAAACACCCACGTGTCGCCGTCATTGGTAAAGGCGTTGCCTTTGATACCGGCGGTCTCAACATCAAAACCGGCCCGTATATGCGGCTGATGAAGAAGGATATGGGGGGCGCAGCCCATGCCTTGGCTCTTGCACGGCTGGTGATGGAAGCGCGGCTGCCCATCCATCTGCACCTGCTGATCCCAGCCGTTGAAAACGCCATTGCCGGCAATGCCATGCGCCCTGGGGACGTGCTGAAAAGCCGCAAGGGGTTGACGGTCGAGATCGACAATACGGACGCGGAAGGCCGTCTCATACTGGGCGATGCACTTGCGAAGGCTGCAGAAGACAAGCCGGAGTTGATGGTCGACTTTGCGACGCTCACGGGCGCTGCGCGGGTTGCGTTGGGGCCAGACCTCCCTGCCCTGTTTTCAAATGACGAACAGCTGGCCACAGACATCGCCGCCACCTCAGCCGAGATGCAGGACCCGACCTGGCGGTTGCCGCTTTGGGATCGCTATGATGACATGCTGAAGTCGGACATCGCCGACATGGTCAATTCGGCTGAGGGTGGCATGGCGGGCGCCGTGACGGCAGCCTTGTTCTTGCGCCGTTTCGTGCCGGACGGAACGCCTTGGGTTCATCTGGATACTTTTGCTTGGCGCCCCTCGGCGACGCCGGGCCGCCCAAAAGGCGGAGATGCCATGGGAATGCGCGCGGTGTTTGAACTGCTTCGGCGTCGCTATCCCGCTGCCTGAGCGCCGCCTTTGCGCAGTGCCATTGCGTAAGGACCGCTTGCTCGGCTATTGCGCCGCGAAATGAGCAACAACACCAGAACCAGCTTCACCCTTAGCGGACCCTCTATCGAGCTAGATGCACGGACCCTCGCAGTCCGGGGTGATCTTGCGGATATCGCTTTGGCTGGAAAGCTTTTCGTGCCGCATTATGCGCAGCCTATGGCAATGACCTGCACAGACGACGCGACCTCAATCTTCGCCACGCCTGATCGCGAGAGCGAAACGTTAGGCAGTCTTGATCACGGTGCATCTTTCATGGTCGTGGACATAGCAGGCGATTGGGCTTGGGGCTTTCGGGCATCTGATCACATTGTCGGCTATGTCGACATGGCCAGCTTGGCGCAGGCCAAATGACACGCGTTTTCATTGATGGCGCACACGGGACCACGGGGCTTGAGATTGCAGAGCGGCTCGCCGGTCGCCCGGAACTTGATCTGATCTCCCTCGGTGATGAGCGTCGCAAAGACACCGAAGCCCGTCGAGATGCCATCAATGCGGCTGATGTGGTTATCCTCTGCCTACCAGACGATGCCGCGCGCGAATCTGTAGCTTTGATTGATAATGATCGGACGCGCGTGATTGACGCATCGACCGCGCATCGGACCGATCTCGCGTGGACTTTTGGGTTGCCTGAATTGGTTGGCCGGGATGTCGTTGCCGCCTCAAAGCGGGTGTCCAATCCCGGCTGCTATTCGACCGGATTTATCGCGCTTGTGGCCCCGCTGGTGAAGGCAGGCCTTTTGCCTTCTGATTGGCCTTATGTCTGCAATGCGGTGTCCGGCTATTCAGGCGGTGGCAAGGCGATGATCGCTGAGTTTGAAGGCGGCACCGCTGCGACGGCTTGGCGAACTTACGCCCTGTCGCTTTCCCACAAGCATGTGCCCGAGATGCAGGTGCGCTGCGGATTGCAATATCCCCCGCTATTCTCGCCATCCGTGGCCGCAACACATAGGGGCATGATTGTCGAAGTGCCTCTGATGACGTCGGCCATGCCCGGCAAACCCTCGGCCGATGCACTGCGCTTAGCCTTGGCGGAGGCCTATGAAGCCTCTCCGGTGGTTCACGTCATCGATGGCCTTAAAGAGGCCAATTTGATGATTGAGCGTTGCGCGGGCACGGATCGGCTGGACCTGTTTGTTTTCGGCCGCGCTGACGATGCGCAAGTCCGGCTGGTGGCTGCGCTCGACAACTTGGGCAAAGGCGCCGGTGGCGCTGCTGTGCAATCGCTCAACCTGATGGCAGGCTTGCCTGAGACTTCAGGATTGCGCCTTTAAGTTTTGGTGCACCCGACTGGATTCGAACCAGTGGCCCCCAGATTAGGAATTAGCGGCTCATATAACATCACACCCCCACATTATCGCAGATAATTGTATGTTTTACTGCCGCAATCCTCATTCAGGTTCGTTGTAACCCATCAGCTTTATCGCTATGGTGCTTGCTGAGAAGAGGTCTAGCAATCACCATGGCACGCATCACAAAAAGCTTTATCGACGCGGCCAAGCCCGGGGACAAAGATATCCTGTTCTGGGACGACCGCCTTTCTGGCTTCGGATGCAAGGTCACGCCCAAAGGGGCGAAGGTTTTCATCTACCAATACCGGATGGGCGGGAGGGGTTCCCCGGCGCGCCGCTTCACAATAGGCCGACATGGATCTCTGACTGCGGAGCAAGCGCGGCGCGAGGCAGAGGTGCTTGCATTGAAAGTCGCACAAGGGACAGACCCGCAGCGAGCTAAAGCCGAGACCAACCGCATTTCAATCGATTTGGCGTTTAACTCTTACGTCGACAGGTTCCATGAAGCTTATCTGATCAAGGCTTGGCCATCCAGTCACAAAGACGCATTGTCACTGCTTCGTCGCTATGCCGTGCCCTTTCTGGGCAATAAGGCGCTTCCCAACATAGCTCGCAAAGATATTACCTCCGTCCTTGCATGCTCCCACGACAGGGTTGCGACGCCTAGCCTGCTATTTGCGACCTTGCGCAAAATGATGCGGTGGGCTGTGAACCAAGGCGATCTAGACCGGTCACCGATGGACGGTATGGATGCACCTGCCAAGGCCCCGTCGCGTGACAGGGTACTAGACGACGCAGAGATGTTGCTGATCTGGAAGGCAACTGCGGAGTTAGGTTACCCTTTTGGGCCGCTGATCCGCATATTGATCTTGACGGGTGCGCGACGGGAGGAAGTAGCTGCACTTGATTGGTCCGAGCTTAATTATGGTTCCCAGATATGGGTGCTGCCCCCGAGCAGGACGAAGAACGGCCTATCTGCTCGCCAGCCTCTGTCGACGCTTGCAGTTGCCGAATTAGACGTGATCGCCAATCGGCAGGGTAAGTCTGCTGGATGGCCGAAGGCAGGCCTTGTGTTCAGTACGACAGGAAAAACCAGCGTCAGCGGGTACAGCCGCGCCAAGGCGCGTCTGGACAAGGCCATTGCGACGCTTGCCGCGAGAGAGGATGCCTTAGCGCCACCCCCATGGCGACTGCATGACTTGCGCCGTACGCTGGCCACAGGGCTTCAACGGCTAGGCGTGCGGTTCGAGGTGACGGAGGCGGTTCTGAACCACGTCAGCGGCTCTAAGGGAGGCGTTGCAGGAGTTTACCAACGCTATGATTGGGCAGCAGAGAAAGCTAGCGCGCTGCAGGCATGGGCGGACCACGTGTCGGGTCTTCTGAATGGGCCAGACCAGACCAATGTGGTGCAGTTGTCGGAGATAAGGGCATGAGCGAGTGGATTTCGAGTTTGCGAGCGGTGAAGCGATTGCGGGACGCAGGTTTGAATGCTCCAGAGGTAACGCTTGGCCTTTGGGCTGAGGCAGGGTTTGTAAAGTCGCGAGCCAGTTGGGGCCGTTTCAGTCATGCAGGGGGAGTTGACGAACAAATTTTTCTGAACGAACCGTCCGTCGTTCCAGACGGGCTTGGGGTATCAACACCATGGCCGGATATCCCGAGCGACTTTTGGCACTACGTTAATGTCAAGAATGGCAATGCGGAAGCCCACTACGAGGCTGGAATATTTGCCGCGCTCGTTGAATTAGATCCGGAGATAGGTACCCACAGCGAGACTGAGCACATGAAGCTTTATGGTGTATCCTTTCATTCGGATGACCTTGACGCGTTGCTTAACGGAGTTGGCGAACGACAGCCCAAAGTGCCGCTCTCAAAGACCGCTCGTTCAAATGCTGGTGACAAACCGAAAACGGATGGTTGGGCTGACTTTGGCGCGGCGTTAGCACTATTTATTAGCGAAGCAGACAACCGCCAACTGCGATCAACTAACGGCGTCTATACAGCGGTAGCTGATAAACTCATTGAGGCAGGTCGGACCCCGCTGGTTCCCAAAACGGTAAGGCCAATGATAGACAGGGCGCGCTTGTGGATTGAGGCAGGTAAAGTGGCCGATGGTTCGGCGGATTAATTGATCCCTCCCAATTTCTCCCAATTGGTGCTTTGCTGGACCGAAAACATTAGAATATTTGGATGCCCATTGAAGCCGTTGCAGTCCCGCAATGGCCAATATTGGGTAACGCAATGCAAGAGCTTATCGACACAAAAACCGCCGCTCCATTGATCGGTATCAAGCCCGCCACCCTTGAAAATTGGCGGACACGCGGCTCGGGTCCCCCGTTCCACAAGACGCCCGGGCGCACTGGCAAGGTCCTGTATGACCCAGCCGACATTGAAGCTTGGCGCACACAGCGTCGCTTCTCATCCACCGCACAAGCGGCATCCGCAGACGCATAAAAAAACGGCCAGCGCCAACACGTAGCCCAACGGCACGCAACCTAAACCCCATAAAAATTGGGCGGCGCCTCTTCTGAGCGCCGCCCGGAGTAGACACGATGACACTATCAAAAAAAGCCTTCGTTTTCAATGCTGAAGAGGTGAATTTGAACGCTCATTCTCATGTGCCGGGCATTAAACAAGCCATCGATTTGGCTGGCGGCGCGTGCGCGCTTGCGCACAAACTGGGCGTTACCCATCAGGCCGTTTACGGGTGGGCTAAGCGCGGTTGGACGCCGATGCAGCGCGCCATGCAGATCGAGAAGGCATACGGCATACCAAGGACGGAACTGCTCAAGTCCGACCTCGTCTCGCTCCTGACGACGCAGGTGGCCAAATGAGCGCCTTAGACAACGTGCAGGTGGTTGCGCCGGAGCACCTCACGATTAAAGCACCCGCAGAGTTGCGGGAGCTTCGGGGGTGGCTGATCTGGAACTTTAAGAAAGATCCCGAGAACCCCAAGGGCAAGCCACTCAAGGTGCCGTATTACCCCGAGGGCGGCGTTCGGAGCGGCAAGAATGGTTCACCTGAAGACCGTGAGCAGCTGACGACATTCTCTGAAGCTTGCCGCGCCGCAGCCAAACGTGGCTTCGACGGCATCGGACTTGGACTGATGCCCGAGTTCGGCATTACCGCTCTGGATTTTGACAATGTCGTTGACGCGGACGGAAAGTTGCCGCCCGAGGTGCGGGAGATCGCCAGCCAGACTTACGCCGAGTTCAGCCCAAGTGGGAAAGGCATCCGTGCCTTTGTGCGTGGCTCCTACGGCAACCACAAGTCTCCAACCGTCGGCAACCCTTACGGTTTCGAAACGTTCAGTTCGAAAAGCTTCGTGACATTTACCGGCAACATGATGCCGTACACGGACATCCTCGGCCTTGAGGACACCATCGCCGATCTGGAGCATCTCGTGGCCCCGATGTGCGAGGCGCGCTTCAAAGGCAGCCGCAACGTCGCGCACGACCCAGACGACTTCATGGCGGGGCGTGAGCCGAAGCTAGATCTGACGCTGGGGCAAATGGAAGACCTCGTCAACGCCCTCGACCCAGACATGGGACGTGAAGACTGGATCAAGGTCGGTATGGCGTTGGGCCATGAGACCGAAGGAGACGACACCGGCTTTGACATCTGGAACGACTGGTCGAGCAACGGATCGAAGTACCCCAGCGAGGAGAGCCTGCGGACGCAATGGAACAGCTTCAAACTGACCCCTGGCACCCGCTCGGTGACCATGGCCACAGTGAAGATGATGGCGGCAGATGCCCAAAAACCACTGCGCGCCGAAGACTTGTCCGCCCTTTGGAAAGACGCCGCCGACATTTCCCCGGCACAGACGGGCGTCATGACGCCCGAGGGATATGCGGGGAAGTTTCCGGTTTACCCTGCTGGTCATCCAAGCCTCAACAAGCGGATGGAATGGTTCATCAAGGGCGTGTTGCCAAAGAGCGACCTGATCGTGCTCTACGGTGCGTCTGGCAGCGGTAAGAGCTTTGTCGCGTTTGACATGGCGGTGGCAATTGCGCGTGGGGTCCCATGGCGGGGTTGCCGCGTGAAGCGGGCGAAAGTCGTCTTCGTCGTCGCGGAGGGTGCTAGCGGCCTGAAGAACCGCGTCGACGCCTACTGCAAGCACTTTGATCTGAACCCGACTGATATTGATATCGGCTTCGTGCTCGCTGCGCCCAATGTTCTCGACAACGACGACGTCTCTGAGCTTGCAAAATCCATCAAGTTGAGTGGCGCTGACATCTTCGTCATCGATACCTTTGCGCAGGTGACGCCCGGTGCCAACGAAAACAGCGGCGAGGACATGGGCAATGCGTTGCGGAACCTGAGGACGATTACGGAGGCGACACGGGCGACCGCGTTGGTCATTCACCACGCAGGCAAGGACGTGTCGCGCGGTGCACGCGGCTGGTCGGGCATTCGGGCGGCGGCAGACGCGGAGATCGAGATCAGCGTCAGCAACAACGTGCGTCTAATCTCGCTGACCAAGATGAAGGACGGCGACGATAGCAAGCAGTGGGGCTTTCGCTTGACCACTGTTGGCCTCGGTTTGGACAGCGATGGCGACATGATGTCGAGTTGCGTGGTTGAGTACGAAGATCCGCCTCGTGCCAAGATCGCCGCGCCTCGGCAGCCCAAAGGCGGAAAGCAGAAACTTGTTCTGGAAAAAGCCCGTGCTCTTGGCGCTGCGACGCCACAAGGGGCACCAAGCGCGGCAATCATCGACGCAGCCGTTAACTCGATGCCATACGACCCGACCCTATCGGAAGGCTCCAAGAAGCCTCGTGATCAGCGTCGCGGCAATGTCGTGCGCTGTCTCAGCGGCCTTTGCGAACAGGAGTTCCTCGTAACGTTGGGCGACCGCATGTTTGTACCCGGCTTTCAGCCGGTCTAGGATGACGAGAAAATTGACGACGACGATGCTTCAACTTCATCCTGCTTCAATTGAAGCAAAAGCCCCATTTGAAGCATCATCGGCAAAAGCTGCTTCATTGCTTCAACTGCTTCACACACCCTAGGGGGTGAAGCAGTTGAAGCTGAGGCATGCCCCAAAGTGACGGATTTCGTAGTCTGTGTTTCCGTATGTCAAAAACAACAGCGACACCTATCTCTTCAATTTAACCTCGTAAAATGATATGGTTACGCAAAATATTTCGAAGAACGTGGGAGCAGAGCGATGGGCGGCTACGGATCTGGACGGCGGACTAACCGACCGACCACAGACGACTGCATCACCCTCAGCCTGTCGCACCTGAAGCAGCTAGGCATGCCGAAGCGCGACTGCCTTAACCGGCGGGTCGTAACGTGGCGCTCCCGTGGGCAGATGACCGCCGAATTGACCGTCGTCTCTGACGTTTACTGCCATGAGCCATATCCGTGCCTGAAGTTCACCGGATACGCCAACGGGCAGCGCGTTGACTGCACGGTCGCGTTGACGTGTGTGCCGATGCCCTTCGGCGGCGAGCGGTGGTACGCCCTGTGCCCGATGACGGGCCGCAAGTGCACGACGCTGGTCATGCCGCCCGGTCGGTCGCGCTTCGCCTCTGTGAAGGGCTGGGACGTGGCCTACGGCTCTCAGCGTGAGTGTGAGATACATCGCGCCCACCGGGCCATCTACAACGGCCAGACGCGCCTCAAGGCGCTGTCCAAGTACACGCGCAAGACGACACGGCAGAGGCTGCAGGACAAGGTCATGTCGCGTCAGCTGTTCGTGGAGGAGCAGTTGGATCGGATTGCGAGCATGCTGGAGTAAGGGGTTTGCCGCAGCGACGGGACGGCTGTTGGCTTCCCCAGCGTCAATTCCCCGCCGTCATCAATGCGATGCAATCATCATTATAATACCATAAAATGGGTGGATCGCCGGGCAAAGCTTCAGCCAGAAGGCGAGCATATGCCCATGACCTCTTCCAACACCATCACCGGTACGTCTGAACACACCCACGCCAACGATCTTGGCGGCGGCTGATTTTGTGGTCGTGGGGTAGAGAATTTGAAATGGAAACTAATAGTTTTCATGACCTAACTGCCAAGCGTTGCTGCTTTCGAAGATATATGTTGGGAGATGAATTGTGCCTGTGATTGAGAAATTTGGCGGCGAGTTTCTGGTCAACACCCAGACGGGGAACAATCAGTTTGGCCCCACGATCACCAGTCTTGCCAATGGCGGCTTCGTGGTCACATGGTATGACTCGAGCGGCACGCTGGGCGACAGCGACGGTTACAGCATCAAGGCCCAGCTGTTCAGCGCAGACGGCACCAAAATTGGCACCGAGTTTCTGGTCAATACCGAAACGGCGGGCAATCAGATTAGCCCCACGATCACCAGTCTTGCCAATGGCGGCTTCGTGGTTGCGTGGAATGACCAAAGCGGAACGCTAGGGGACAGCGACGGTTGGAGCATCACGGCGCAGATATTCAGCGCAGCCGGTGTCAAAGTTGGCACGGAGTTTCTGGTCAACACCGAGACGGCGAACCTTCAGTTGGCTCCCTTCCTCACCGGCCTTGCCAATGGCGGCTTCGTGGTCACCTGGCGGGACCTTAGTGGAACGCTGGGGGACAGCGACGGTTGGAGCGTCAAGGCGCAGGTGTTCAGCGCAGACGGCACCAAAGTTGGCACCGAGTTTCTGGTCAACACCGAGACGGCGAGCGATCAGTCTGGCCCCACGATCACCAGTCTTGCCAATGGCGGCTTCGTGGTTGCGTGGAGTGACGAAAGCGGAACGCTAGGGGACAGCGACATCACGGCGCAGATATTCAGCGCAGACGGCACCAAAGTTGCCACCGAGTTTCGCGTCAACACCGAGACTTCGAGCTATCAATTTGGCCCAAAGATCACCGGCCTTGCCAATGGCGGCTTCGTGGTCACATGGTATGACACGAGCGGCACGCTGGGGGACAGCGACCTTCACAGCATCAAGGCCCAGCTGTTCAGCGCAGACAGCACCAAAATTGGCACCGAGTTTTTGGTCAACACCGAGACGGCGACCGGTCAGGTTACCCCCACAATCACCGGCCTTGCCAATGGCGGCTTCGTGGTTACGTGGATGGACGAAAGCGGAACGCTAGGGGACAGCGACGGTTGGAGCATCAAGGCGCAGATATTTAGTGCAGGCGGCGCCAAAGTTGGTCCGGAGTTTTTGGTCAACACCGAGACGGCGACCGGTCAGGTTGCCCCCACAATCACCGGCCTTGCCAATGGCGGCTTTGTGGTTACGTGGAATGACGAAAGTGGCACGCTAGGGGACAACAATTGGTCGAGCATCAAGGCACAAATATTTGCGGTAATGGCACCGGCACCCGGCTCAATTTTAACCGGCACCTCCGGCTCAGACACGCTCACGGGCAGTGCCAATGACGATGTCCTCATCGGCCTTCGTGCCATTGACCGCATGGACGGCAAAGGCGGCTCCGACGTATACACAATCTCGGGCAGCGCAGAACACAAGGCCGCTGAAATTAGAGATACCGGAATTTTCGGAATAGACGAGGTTCGCTTCTCAGCGACCAAGGCAGATAGCCTTAAGATTTTTGCTGGCGACATCGGCATTGAGCGCATTGTGATCGGCACCGGCACCGGCGCTGTTGCAGACAGTTCGGGTACAGTGCATCTTAACATCGATGCTTCTGAAGCATTAAACAGCCTCATCATTATCGGCAACGCTGGCGAAAACTGGCTGCGGGGCACTGCCTTCGCGGACACAATAGATGGCGGCGCTGGTGCAGATAAGTTGTGGGGAGGTGCTGGCAATGACACCTACATCGTTGACAATGACAAGGACGCGATCACCGAAAAGGCAGACGGGGGAACTGACACTGTCATGGCCTCGGTGGCCTATAGTTTGGCCGCAAATGTTGAGAACCTGACGTTGACCGGATCAAACAATATCAACGGCACCGGCAATTCCCTCGCGAACACCATTACAGGTAATGAGGGTAACAACATTCTAGCCGGTGGAACGGGCAGTGACACACTCGACGGTGGCATCGGCAACGACACGCTGCTTGGTGGGCTGGGCAGCGATATTCTCACAGGCGGCGCGGGTGCTGACATATTCCTATTCGACACCAAACCAAATGCGGCAACGAACGTCGATACGATCACCGACTTCTCAAGCAGCGATGGCGACCACCTCCAGTTCAGCCTCAAGTCTTTCTCCGGTTTGGGCAGTGTTGGCGATCTATCTATGGACCAGTTCTGGTCCGGTGCCGGTGTGACCGCAGCCCACGATGCGACTGACCGGATAATCTATAACACCACAACGGGCGATCTGTTCTACGATGCCGATGGTTCAGGCAAGAGGTCAGCCGCGGTCCTTGTGGCGCACCTGGATAGCCATCCAGCGCTGATCTACAGCGACATCCAGATTATCGGGTAAGAGAGGCTTTTGAGGGCTTCACCACGTTCTACGGGCGCGGATGGCGACGCAGTGTCATCGAACCCCACCAGATGTTTCCAGACACGCGTGGCGACCTTATCGGGGCACAGGCGGCCAAGATCGTCAGCATCGCGCCGTGGACGTCCCAGAAGGCGCGCATGCGGGAGCTTCTGGAGCGGCTTGCCATAGCGCACGGTTATATCGGCGAGTGGCTGGACTATCGCGACTATCAGCTCACGCGCGTAGGCCAATCCTACCAGTATGACGTGCCGGTCGGGAAACGCGGCATCCTCGCCCAGTTCGCCGGACAGCGTGTGCGGCTAGTGTGCGTCTATAGTGGGCCGTTCAGGCGATGGGCGCGTATTGGCGTCCCCGCAGTGGGCGCCTCTTAGGTCGATGCTGGCGGCGTTACCCTTGGTCGGTAGCGCCTCAAGGCGCTGTCCAAATACACCCGCGCCCCTTCGTCTGGAAAGCCGATCCCAACGCAATTATTGCCGCTGTCCGCCGAGGGCGCCAAACGTTGGAATCAATCCTCTAGATAAGCAATTGACATACATCAGGTTTCTGTAGATGAAACCGTCAAACTGATTTTGGGTAGAAAAATGGCGCCTATTTCCAGCACGCGGCAATATCGTTCTTTGCTCCTGGCTCTTGGCGTTACCGGCTTTGTGGCGGCATCCGGCGCCCAAGCGGTTGTCGTAAATGGTCTGGTTGATGAAGTTCAGGTTGAGGCGTTTGGCGACGCGCTCCCGGTTGAGACGGCGAATGTGGCAGCCGACCAACAGGATGCTGCTGTTCTTTATGAAATGGCTGAGCCGGTTGACGCCGAGATGGCGACCACCGTCGGCGACCCCGTTGCTTCTGTTGATCCTGTCATTGACGAGCAGCAGGACGTTGCGCTCTTTTCGGAACTGCCT
>Ga0164294_10000069_pt1 | contig 99859 bp, 103 predicted proteins | sample GEODES005metaG_FD_111479 | JGI IMG/M metagenome (GOLD analysis project Ga0164294, IMG submission 111479) | Oligotrophic lake water microbial communities from Sparkling Lake, Wisconsin, USA - GEODES005 metaG | ecosystem: Environmental > Aquatic > Freshwater > Lake | place: USA: Sparkling Lake... | reverse complement strand
GCTATTGTCCGTCGACTTCCAGCATGAAGAAGGTCGGGATTGCTCTATTTGTTTGGAGGCCGACGCCTAAGATCCTAGTTGTGTTAGAACCGCATGTGCGCACATATTCCATAGAGGATGTTTAGAGAAATGCAAACGTGTACACTTTGATCAATAGGAAAATTATTACAAGGATTGTATGCCGTGCCCACTGTGCCGCGCTGACGTTAATTAGATACTAGTGTGTCTTATTTTGTGTGTATTGCATATTTTTTATATGCTAATTAAAATTGAAATGATTTTTTATTTAGCTAATTATAAGCCTGAACAAAGCAAAACAAAGCAAAACAAAACTAAACTATGGATAGTATGGATACTATTAGAGCTTTGTACGATTACGATGGTACTGGTTTTCAGCGTAGCACTAGTAGTGATAGTATAGATAGTATGGATAATTGGCTAACAACGCATAGTACTCGTATTAGCACTATGTATGATCATACTGCTTTTGTGCATATCATAAATTATCAAATCACTATGATAGTAGAAGAAATTCAAAAAACCACTGATTTAAGTAAGCTTTCAAGAGATTTGAAGGCAATTATGAATAGTTGGGTGCGAACGCGTACTTGGTATAATCAAGATAAAATGTCAAAGTTTGAGCATTGTCTTCGCAATGTAGTGACTAAGGAAATGAGACGTCAAACTATTGAGCGTTTAGAACAACAGGACATGCCTTCTTTTCCAGTCAATGAAGATGACTTATGTTATGAATTAGAACAAGCGTTTAGTCGTTTGACTAGTTCAGAATTTTGGGATATGGACGCCGACTTGACAGCCGAAGCAAAAAGCTGGGTAACAAACCATGGAGAATCCCTAATAGAAAGCGACTTTGACCGTCCTTTTTCGTGGTTTAGCAGTCGGACTATGTCGACACAATATCAATTGCCTCATATGTCTAAGCACACTAACAATATAGATGTTGTGTTATTGAAAGTATTAGCAATCGACGTTAAGCATGAATCAGGTTGGGCTTGTTCTATATGTTTGAAGAATAATTCAGAAAATCCTGTTTGTGTTAAAACTGAATGCGGACATATATATCATCACAAATGTTTAGCTGATTGTAAGCGTGCGTTCTTAGAGCAAAAAGAAAATAGTTGCAAAACGTGTGTTCCGTGTCCATTGTGTCGTGCTCCTGTTAGTTAGTTATAATCTATTGCTATTGTCTTATGTTTGTTTTTTTTTATAAAAAAAAGTTTTTTTTCGTTTTGCTTTGTTTAATAATGTGTTACTTCCATTAATGAAAGCTTCGCCTTTATAAAAACATCTGCTCTGCATAATGGGCAACTAATTCTTGGTTGTGTTGAATTCTTTTTAACAGCCTCATCAAACATTGGATATAAGCATTTTCTATGATAAGTATGGTTGCACAAAGTTGTCATAGTGCTAGAGGGGTCCATAACTTGTAAGCAAATAGAACATTCGTCTTCTCCGCAACTACTACATAGTTCTATTGTTTCATTATTTTTTTCTTCTTTAATGTTACAAATAGTAGCATATATTTTGCTTTTTATGTCAAAACAGTCATCTTTGCTTGTTAATAAATCTAATGTTTTATTGTGTACATAATAACCAAAAATCAAAGTCCAATTATTTTTTTTATAGTCATCAATAAGCGAACGTAATCCAACTAAATCATTATGTGCCGATGCTTTAAACGTTACATAATGAAACATTTTTAATTTATAGTTAGCTAATTCTTCATAAAGTTGACATTCTAAAGCATAAGGTAGTTTTAACCCTTTAAAACCATTGTTTTCATCTAAAAATAATGTTTCAACAAACAAAATTATAGCATAATTTGTCTTTAATTGGAAGTCGTCTTCACTATGATAATGTAATTTAGTTAATACCTCATAAAAGTTTTTAATATTTTCCTTTTCCAAAATTACGTTAATCAAATACTTAGTAATTGGCTCGTTCATAGCTTTCGCTTTTCGCTTTTCGCTTTACGCTTTTGCTTATCGCTTTACGCTTTTGCTCAATAATTAGTTTATATTACAATATAAACTAATCAATTTTTTTATGCTAAATATTAATGTTACTTGTGGTGTCTGGTATTTTTATAATTCTTTCCTTCTCCACGTCTATTAATAACTAACACATTCTCAGCATTAACCCTAATTGCATTTGGGTTTTTTTTTGTTGCTACTCGTACTCCTATTGCAGTAACTGGATTCGGAGATTTAGCTCTATATGGAGATTTGGGTTTATATGGCGATTCGGATTTACGTGGAGATTTAGAAGTTCGTGGAGATTTATATAAAGATGGACGTGATAGAGGTGCAGGTACAGGTAGATATGCAGGTAAAGATGCAGGTACTTCTAGATGTGCCCGTGCAGGTACTTCTAGATGTGCCCGCACAGGTAAAGATGCCCGCACAGGTAAAGACGCAGATGGAAGGTCTGGCACAACTACAGAACTTTTAAATCCTGATTTGAGAACTGTTAAATTGTGAATAAATTCTTGTATTAATTGGTCTTCTACAAATTTGTTTTTTTCTGCTATTGCTAATATGTCATTTATTCTTTTAGGACTAAGAACTGTATTAACACTTACTACTCTTGGAATGACTAATTGTAAAGGACGAGTAGTTCCAATAAATAGAACATCAAGAGTATAATCATCTCTTATATAAATTAACAAATCTTGTAAAGCAGGGCGTAAAATCTTAGTAATTTGTTCTTCATTGCTTATATTAGTACTATGTTTACTTTTCTCCATCTTTATTAGATCTATTAATTTTTGAATATATTCAGCTTTACCGTAGTGCATTGCGTTCTCAAGTATCTTCTTACCAAATATATCTTTAATTTTATCCACAGCCTCTTTATAAGCTGCTTCTTCCTCTGGTCCTCTACCTTTATTGTGTTTAATGTTAATTTTTGCTCTTGCTGTTGCTCTTGTTCTTGCTTTTCTATGTTTTTTTTTTGTTACTTTACGCATATTATATATATATAATAAAATATTAAATATATATTAAGAAAAATTTAGTATTAATGTCTTCTTGAGCGTCTGCCTCTTCTTGATGAGCCTTTTCTTGTTCCTTTTGTACGAAGTTTTTTAATACGTTTTTTTCCTCTGGCAATAGATGCTAACGCAGCTTCATTTGCTTCTTTAGCTCTCTCAATAGCATCTAATATACCTTGTTTTTCTCTTTCAAAAGCGACGTTAAATTGTTCTGGTGTTGGCATATTTATATATATATTATAAAATTATTTAAAAACTAATTAATAAATTAGTTATTTCTAATTATAATTATTTTGCTAAATAAAATAACTAATTTTTTCTAGATTGCATTTTATGGGGATTAGACTTGCGTCGGCGATTAGACTTGCGGCGCCTATTAGACTTTTTATGATGTCTAGATTTGCGACGGCGACGACTGCGACGGCCACTAGCTTCTGTGTATTCATTAATATCGAAATCACTATCTTCATCACTAGAACTTGAACTAGAATATCTAGCTGATATCATTTCTGCTACTGATTTTCGTGATGGTATAATTCTTCTAGTTGTTGTTTTGGTCGATTGTTGTGGTTTTGGAATGTTAATATTATTTAATTTGAGTAACATATTTCTAATAGTTCCCTCACTTTTAGTTTGTATATTTTCTATTATTTTATTGTTTCCACTTACTGAACGTGCTAGTGTAATACCATTACTAGTTACCTTATTTGTAACCACTGCATCATGTTTATTAATAAATTTTAATACTACTTCATTTGTAGTAGGATAACTAGCATACACAATGGCTACTCCTCCATTATAGTAAACAATAGAACCAGCCTTTAATGACATATATAAATATATAAATATTTTATATATAAGAAATCCTAAATTATGTAGTTTATATTTTATAGTTTGAAATATAAAATATAAAACGCATTATAATCCTATCTTAAAATCCTCCCCGTAGTCGTAATACAAGATGCAATGTGCTCTCTTTTTGAATATTATAATCGTTTAATGTTCGCCCGTCTTCGAGTTGCTTTCCAGCATAAATTAAACGCTGTTGGTCGGGCGGAATACCTTCTTTATCTTGAATTTTGGCCTTAATATTGTCAACAGTGTCAGATGATTCTACTTCTAATGTAATCGTTTTTCCTGTAAGTGTTTTAACGAAAATTTGCATAGCTATACTATATATAGAGCATTGTTATTTTGTTTTTATATTTATTTTATATATTATATAAACTTATTTTATATATGTCCACGTGTTCTTTAGATGTGTGTGCTAATGTTTTTAAAGTATATGTTTGTGATTATATATTTATGATGCGCATAAAAGTTTCAGATGGTCCATTACTTAATGGTAACACTTATGCTGAATTAGAGCTGTATTATAAATCAACTGATTATGATGCAGTAGATAAAGTTTATTATGTAGAATATGGACCTAATCCTTTAAGAAAATATATTGGTTCTAATGTTATATGGAATGCAGGTGAAGAATACAACAATGATAGCCTTATTGTATTGGATTAAAGAATAGTTATTTTTGTTAATTGTAAATCTCTCAAAATGTGTTTTTATAAATCAAATATTTTTAAATGATTTAACTGCTATAGAAGATTGCTGCTGCCTTTTGTAATTCTTTTTCTCTTGCTTCTCTTATAGCGGTTGCGCGTGCGGTTATAGCCGCTTCTGTTTTCATAATATTCCTTAAAATTGCCCTTTTTGATGCCATAGTCGCTGTTATTTCATCGAGTAGTTCTTTTGCATTAATGAGATTAGACTGAGCTGTTTCAAATGCTGTTAATGCTAACAAATAATCTTCTTGACTAATACGTTTCAAACTATCTGATTCAATATTATAATGTTTTGTCATGTCTTCAAATATTATAGTCCATGGTCCTGAAACATTAGATACATCGATTGTTTCAATCTTGGCTTTTGAACCTTGATAATAGACTATATCATTAAATTTAAAATCTGCTCTGTTTGCTTCATCTAATATGTTCAATGCATTATTATATATAACCTCTGCTGCTTCCACCGCTTTTTGGGCATTGTCCATCTCCTCAATATATTCATTTTCGTTGATCATTTATTATATTATTATATTATTATTTTATTATTTTATTATTTTATTATTTTATTATTTTATTATTTTATTATTTTATTATTTTATTATTTTATTACATTTTTAATATAATAAAATACAAAATTTTCTAAAATTGATAAATATTTAAGATAAAAACAAATTATAATAAAAACATTAATTGTTACTAATATAATAAAATGAAAGTTTTAGTATTTGATACCGAAACTACTGGATTACAAGAAAAAGGGGCTTCTATTTATGATAAATCTAAGTGGCCTTATATTATTCAACTTAGTTATATTTTGTATGATTTATCGGCTAATAGTGCATTAATTAAAGATAATTATATTGCCATTGATGATTCTCTAGTTATTTCTCAAGAAAGTTATAATATACATCATATAAGTAGAGAGATTTTAGATGTACAAGGAATAAATATTGTGGAAGCTTTAAAGGCCTTTAATGAATGTTTAAAAGACTGCGATATTGTAGTCGGGCACAATTTATCATTCGATAAACGGCTAATCTTTGTAGAATGTTTTAGAAATAATGTTACGCAATATTTTACAGAATTTGAGCATAATATAATGACACATAAACCAGAGTTCTGCACTATGAAAAACACAGCTGAATTTTGTAAGTTAGAGAGATTAACTGCAACAAATAAAGTATATTATAAAAACCCAAAGCTTAGCGAATTATATACTATATTATTTCCAAATGAACAAGTTCCCAAAGATTTGCATAATTCACTTGTAGATGTAGCAATGACTTTAAGGTGTTATTTAAAATATGCTCATAATTTTGATGTTAAAGAAATCAATAATACTCTTAAACCACTATTTTTAAGCATTTAGCAAATAAAATAATATATAAAAATTAAGAATAAAACACTATTATATATTATAAATAATATATAATATTAAGTATGTTAAAACAATTTGTAATAAAAAATATAAATTTAGTATCAATAGTTGTTTTTTTAATATTCTTTGCACTAATAATGTTTATAAAACCGTCCATTATTTTTGATACTAATGGACGGCCTCGCGAATTTGGAATAGGTTATAAAAATAAAACAATATTACCATTATGGTTAACAGTAATAATCTTAGCAATAGCCTCGTATTTCTTTATTGTATGTTATATAAATTTTGATAGATTCAATTATTAGAGTTGATTATTAAGTCGGATTAGCCTCTTCATAATCTTTAATAATTTGGTCTACTGATTTTTCACACGAAATACCTATAATGTAATTATAGCTGATTGAGCTTATTAAAATTCCTGCTAATATGTACCATACGATTTTACCTATAACGTGCTTTATTGTTATTAATTTATATAAATGTATAATATCTGTATTTTCTTTATCTGCACTATCACCACCATAGTCAATTATTTTTGATTGTCTCAATTGACTAATAAAATCTTCAAAATTAGATAAATTTATATCTATTTGGTTTATAAATTTAGATTTATTATTTTTAATTGTATTAATAGCTTTAACTAAATCGGGTTTTTCTTCTAGATTAGTAGTGTCTGGCATTAATTTTTCTAATGCAGTCGAAACACCTAACATTGATACAAACATATATCCAATAGTATTAGAAAAAGGAGAGACCCAACCTGGAAATAATTTTAAAATAAAATATAATAATACAAATATTATTAACCAAGGCATAACTGTAACTATTAATATATAATTCCATTCAATGCTTTGGTCGCATATCATTCGCGAATTATGAACATTTAAGAAATATGAACCTATAATAATAAACAATATATATATAAAATTTATAACATTGCTATCTTTAGAGTTATTAATAGCTACAATATCTGCACTTTTATTAACGGTAAAAACTGTAAAAATTAAGAACCCTAATGTTACTAGTATAAAATATATTAGTGTACTTGCTGGGCTTGGTACATCTCCTTCTGCCATATTAGTATAAAATAGACTAATATAATAAATAGCTATTTAATAACTTATTTAATAGCTATTTAATACTTATTTAATAGCTATTTAATACTTAAATAAGTATTTATTTAATATTATAAAAAAAGCGCTACTTATAAATAATGAATTTTGATATTGCAAATTATACAAATTTACAATTTAGCAAATCAATTAATAATCCAACTAGTAAACCTAAATTAGTAGATAATGGAGTAAAATATTTTTTAAGAGAGGTTCTAAAAAATTGCCATAACTATAAACAAAAAAATTACAATATTTTTTACAATATTACTATGTTTATAGTTTTTGTATTAATATTAGGAATAATATTATTTACGCGTTATAAAGGAGGTTCTATGAGCAAAAAATATTATGAGAAAAGTATGAAAGACAAAGAATATATAATGTCTAAACTAGTTTATTATAATCGCCAAAATATAGATAATCAACAAAGAATAAAAAATAATATGATAACAAATTTACCCGACTATAGTAATCACGTCGAGGCTAATTTATTACATAAAAACTTGTATTTTTCTTAGTGGCTTTCTCTTAGTGCTTAACAATCATAAAAATTTATTAAATTCTATTTAATACCTTTTTATATATAATATTAAGCATATATAAATTATAAAGTAAAAATAAATATATACTATATTAATAATATAGTTTAATTATGACATCTGATAGTTATTATAAAGATTTACAAGATTATTATAAATTAAAAAATAGCTATGACACAGTAAAACAAAAGAAAATAAATGAATTAGCGGGGACTTACGGTAAAGATTATGACCAAAAGAAGCAGACTTTTGCCAAACTCAAATTAAAATGTATAAATTGTAAGCAAGACGGCGGAACCCTATTTACTGAAAATAGTGATATATTAAGAGCAACTTGCGGTAATAGTGTAAAGCCTTGCAAATTAGATTTGACTATTACACGAAAGAAATTTGCGCATATTAGTGAAAAATTAAGCGCTACAAAGCAAGCTCTAGAAAGCTATAAAAAAAATATTATAACTACTAAATTAGACTTCTTATTCAATTATATTGAAGAAGAACGAGCAATAGAAACATTCGAACTTTTGAAACAACAGTTAAACAATAGCCAAGAAACTTACATCAATTTATTAACTTTATACAATTCTATTACTCATAATGAAGAACTACAAAATTTAATACAAGAAAAAATATTGGTTTTTGAAAATAGTAAAAAACAATATGCTGAGGCTCTCGATTTATATAAATCAAGCGGACAAATAACGTATTTAAAAAATGCTATGGAAATCTATAAGACAAAAATGGCGCCATTAGGTAGTGAAATAATGAATCTAAAATATAAGTCTTCTTATGTCGAAAAAAACGAACAAGACCAATATATCTTTTTTCAAAACGCATACAATTTAGAAGATTTAATAATTGAATTAAAAGATTAAAAAGATTAAAAAGATTAATTATTTTAAATATAGTATTATATTTATAGAAAAGCTAATGGTAAATAAGTCTAATAAATTTTTTACAAGAATATATAGCTCAACAAAATATATAAATATTACAGTTTTTTTAATCACATTCTTATTGGGTTTAATATATATGTATTGCTTTGACTATAATAGAAAAGTTGTTGTATATCCTACACCTCATAATATAGATAAAATCGAATATAAAGACGAGGCTGGAAATTGTTATGGTTACAAAATAAAAGATGTTAAATGTCCTAGCAACAAAAGTAAAATAGAAATTTTGCCATTATAGATAATAGATTATATTATAATATATAATATATATAATTATGATTAAGAACGTTGTTAAAAACTTAATGTATACAAATATTGGCAAAATAATATTATCCGTGTTATTAGGGCTGGGATTTGCAACACTATTTAGGCAAATATGTAATTCCAAAGACTGCTATAGATTTATAGGTCCTCAACATAATGCGTTAAGGGACAAAATATTTGCAAGTGACACGGATAAAACAAAGTGCTACTCTTTAGTAGAAGAAAATATACAATGTGGGTCAAAAAGCAAAACACTAGACTTTTCTACCAAATTTATGTAATATAAAATATAAAATATAAAATATAAAATATAAAATATAAAATATTAAAAATTGAGTCAAAATAGCTACAATTAGCTATATTCAATTAACTAGCATTAATTATGAATGTTGATACTAAAGTTACTTATAATATGCATGCACTAAACGCTTATAATGCACTAAATGTTACAACACAAGAAGATAACACAAATATATTATTAAAACTGTTTTTATACATTGTATTACGCTATTTTATTTAGTCTAAAGAGTTTTTAAATAATAAATAAAAATTATTTAAAAAAACACTGCGTAGTAATACTATTATTATGTCGTCTCCTGTTGAAACATTTGCTTTTCAGGCTGAAATTAATCAGCTTATGTCTCTTATTATTAATACTTTTTATTCAAATAAGGACATTTTTTTACGTGAATTAATTTCTAATTCATCTGATGCACTAGATAAAATCAGGCATCATTCGCTATCAAATAAGAGTGTATTAGACAGCCATAGTGAATTAACTATTAAGATTATTCCAGACAAAGCAAATAAAACACTAACGATTTTAGATAGTGGTATTGGTATGACTAAATCGGATATGATTACTAATCTGGGAACAATTGCTCAATCTGGAACAAAAGGGTTTATGGAGGCTATGAAAAGTCAGGGAGACATTAATATGATTGGTCAATTTGGTGTTGGGTTTTATTCTGCGTATTTAGTTGCTGAGCGGGTTGTTGTTACTTCTAAAAATAATGATGATGAGCAATATGTGTGGGAATCTAATGCTGGTGGTTCATTTACTGTTAAAAAAGACGACACAGGTATTGACCTTGGACGTGGAACAAAAATCACATGTTATTTAAAGGAGGATCAGCTTGATTATTTAGAAGAAAGTCGGATTAAGGAGCTAGTTAAAAAGCATTCTGAGTTTATTAACTATCCGATTAGTCTTTATGTGGAAAAAACTGTATCAAAAGAAGTAGAACTAGAAGAAGGCGAAGAAGGCGAAGGCGAAGAAGGCACTAAAGACGAAGTGCCTTGTGAAAAATGCGAACCAGAAATCGAAGAAATTAAGGATGAAGACTTAGCTAATATTGAAAAAATGGCAGAGGCAGAGGCAAAAGCAAAGAAAACAAAAACTGTTGAAGAAGTTGTAAATGAATATGTTTTGCTAAATAAGCAGAAACCTATTTGGTCTAAAAAACCGGACACTGTATCAAAAGAGGAATATGCCTCATTTTATAAATCGCTAACAAATGATTGGGAAGAGCATTTAGCGGTTAAACATTTTTCTGTTGAGGGTCAGCTAGAATTTACTGGTCTATTATTTGTTCCAAAGCGTGCTCCTTTTGACCTATTTGAGCCAAATACGAAAAAACACGGACATATTAAATTATATGTTAGACGTGTATTTATTACTGATGATTGCGAAGATTTAATTCCCGAATGGTTAAAGTTTGTAAGAGGTGTAGTAGACTCCGAGGACCTTCCGCTCAATATTTCGCGTGAAATGCTGCAACAAAATAAAATTCTAAAGGTTATTAAGAAAAACATTGTTAAAAAGTGTTTAGACTTATTTGCAGAAATTAAAGCTAATAGTGAAAGCGAAGACTATACTAAATTTTACGAACAGTTTAGTAAAAATATTAAGCTTGGAATTCACGAAGATGCTTCAAATCGTGAAAAATTAAGCGAGTTATTAATGTTTCATAGCACGAAGTCGGGGCAAAAAATGGTTTCGCTAAGCGATTATGTTGCTAATATGCCAGCAAGCCAAACGCAAATTTATTACATTACAGGTGAATCGTTAAAATCCGTAGTAAATTCACCATTTATTGAGAAATGCAAAATGAGAAATCTTGAGGTTCTTTTTATGATTGATCCAATCGATGAATATTGTGTTCAGCAACTTAAAGAATATCAAGGTAAGTCGCTAGTATGTGTTACAAAAGAGGGACTAACGTTTGATTCTAGTGAAGACGAGAAACAAAAATGGGAAACTTGTGTAAATGATTTTAAGCCACTAACAGAGAAAATTAAGGAAGTCCTTGGATCTAATGTTGAAAAGGTCGTATTAAGCCAGCGTGTTGTTAACTCTCCTTGTGTATTAGTAACAGGTGATTATGGTTGGACTGCTAATATGGAACGAATTATGAAAGCACAAGCACTGCGTGACACTAATAATTCATATATGATGTCGAAAAAAATTATGGAAATTAACCCGCATCATAGTATTATTAAATCACTTAAAGAACGTGTTAAATCGGCAGACAATGAAGCTATGGTTAGAGACTTAGTAAGTTTATTATATGAGTCGTCGCTAATTTCAAGTGGGTTTTCTATTGAAGAACCGGCAACTTTTGTAAATCGTATTAATAATATGATTAAGCTTGGGCTTTCGCTCAATGATGACGATGAAGAGACTGTAGATGCTAAAGAAGACGATGCTAAAGATGCTAAAGAAGAAGAAGTAAAGAAGGAAGACGTAAATGTAGAGGAAGACACTGATTCGCATATGGAAGAACTTGACTAAAGTATTGACTAGACTAAAATAAGTAAATAAATAAAGTAACTATTAAAATTATTATTTGTTTAACAATAATTTTAATTATTTTTTATATTTGCTAAATTTTATTTGCGTTATTAAATGAATAAATATTTAGAGAACTATATTAATTAATTAATGTCTTCAAGTGGAATTACTTCCATAAATGAACTTCCTTTATTAAATAATCAAAATGGACATATACAACAACAACAAATGATGAGCCAGCAACCTCAAAATGTTGTTTTAAATAGAAATGAGATTGTATCAACTAATAATAATCAAATGACTACATCGAGCTATACTCAATTATTGCCATCAAGTGGTGGTTCTACTATGAACAATCCAATAACTATGGAAAATAGTAATCAAAGTCAAGCCCCGCCTAACTATAATGAATTAATAAGTCAATTACAAAAGGCGGCTGCTTATGGAACAACGGCATTACCTTCGCGGGATATTCCGATGGAACCTTTAAAAGTTGCAAATGATGTTCAAAGTCAACCCAATTATATACCTCCTCCACAGTTTCAAGAAGATTATATTAAAAATAGTATAACCCCTCAAAATTTGGTAGACACTAATTCAAAACAAATAAAAAACAGTGCTTATTATGAAAAATTATATGGTGAATTACAATTGCCTGTAATAATTGCGCTATTATTTTTTCTATTTCAATTGCCACTAGTTAAACAATACAATAAAAAGTTGCTTCCGTTTTTATTTAAAAGTGATGGTAACCCAAATTTATACGGTTATATTGCTAATAGTGTATTATTTGCATCAATGATTTATGTATTATTAAAGCTTGTTGCTTATTTAGCATAATTCTTTCCAACTTTAATCCATAAAAGAATACTAATTGTGAAACCTACTAAAAATCCAGCAATACATTTATCAGAAGGCTCCTTAAAAAATGGACTAGTTAAATAAGGACCTATGAAAAATGTTAAAATAGAGTAAAATATCATAATAGCTATTGACATTGGCGAACTTAAGTGAGACATTATATATATTTTAAATATATATTATGTTTTTGTTTTTAAATTGTTATTAAATTATTTCTAAATAATACTTTATTTTTTTTGTTATTTTTATTTTTGTTTTTATTTTTGTTTTTGTTTTTATTTTTATTTTTGTTTTCTTCTAGTTTTTTTAGCGCCTCTTTTTCTGTGTGTTATTTTTCTTGCTCTAAAATATTTTTTGCCAAATGCGTTTCTAGATGAAGTGGACGAGGCACTAGATGGAGCTCGTGATGGTGTTAAATTTAATTCTAAGTCATCTAGTGATAAATGCATAGCTGATTGTCGGACAAGACTGGTTGGACGCGTCCCTATATTAGGTTGGCGTTGTAGTCTTGGTGGTGCAGATAAGGGAGGAGGAGGAGGAGCAGAGTAGGAAGGAAGACCAGGAGGAGGAGGAGGAAGAGGAATAAGAAGACGAGGAACCGGTCTAGACCTAGACCTAGAATTTGAAGCTAGACCTAGTTCTCTTCTTTCATTTAAATCAAGAGCACTTACTAGATTAGTTATTTCATCAATAGCTGTTGTTGTTTGAAGACTAAGAGTGTCTAAATTTCTAATTAATGCATTTAATCTGTCACTATTAATGTTGATGTTTTTTATAGTCTCTCCACTACTGATTATACTATTAATACTATTAAGGTCATTATTAAAGGATTGTAAATAACTGGTCCTTAATGCCTTAACTCTTTTTATATTAGCAATTATTAGTTTAACGTTAAGCTTAATAGCAGCTATATTTGTATTTGACATATTAGTAATAGCACTAATTTTAGTTAATAAATTGCCTAATTCTTTTTTTATAGCAATTAGTCTTCCTAATTCTGACTCATGTGGTATTGGAGACATATATATTATATATTAGCTTTATATATTAATTATTTTATCTTCCATATTTGCAATACTGTTTTTGAGAGAATCCACGCGGTTTTCTACAATTAATAGATTTCTTATATTTTGCGGTCCATGGTCCGCCTTTTTTGCCATTTTTGCCCTTTTTTTTAGATTTGCGTTGTCTTTTACCTTGTCCTATATTTTGATTTATAGTTAATACACGGTATTCACTAGTCATTGTATCAAGTTCATTTTGTAATTGGTCTTTTTGTTGCGTTAATTCTAGTATGTCCGCATTTAAAGTTTTATACTTTTCGTTTGCTTTAGTTAAGAGTTGTAGCTTAGCCTCTCCTTCTAGTCTTAGTGGTTTAATAATTTCTCGAATAGCAGTATTAGTAATACCAAGAATACGAGTTGCCTCACTATGACGACTTCTTATACCTTCTACATCATTAGGATGTGCTCTACTATAATCATTAAAGTCGCGTAATGCCCTAGCATATTCAATTCCACTATTACCTTGCAATTCTTCTTGAGTAATTCGCGTTATTTCTTGAGTGCAATAGCGTAGCCGTTCTTTAGCACTAGTAGCATCGCTATTTGCTGCTCTTGCTCGTTCGTTAAAATAACTTATATCAGCTTCTAATTCAGCTATTATATTTCTAAATTTTTTTATTTCTTTTGATAAAGTTCGTCTTTTATAGGCTAAACTTGGTTGATGTGGTCGTGCTGAACTTCTTCTTGATTGAGGGCCTGTAGTTGTTTCTAAGCCGGTTGTCACCAAGCTTGTAGTCGCCAAGCTTGTAGTCGCCAAGCTTAATGGTGCTAATGCTATACTTAATGGTATATTATTAGACATATTATATATATGTTACTATTATAATTAATATTATAAAATTATAAAATATTTTTCTAAGAGTGATGTTTTTTGCCCTTTTTTTTAGATTTGCGTTGTTTTTTACCGCGCGCTTGATTTAACAATGTGTCACGAATAACTGCTCTTGTAAGTCTACGCTCAAGGTCGCTTACGATCCTCATTAAACTTTGTTGTTGTTGATATAAACTATAATGATGCTCGCTTGCTAGTCTGTATGTTTCGCGTGCTAGTGCTTTTTGTTCTATAATAGGAGCAAGACCTGTATCCATTAGCTCATCAAAAAGAGCACTAACTTGATCAAATCTTGCTTTAAAATTATCATAATAATTTGCATCTGGCGTGTTTTCATCTTCATTATTTACGTGCTCATACCACCGCCTCTTTAGTTCCTTATATTCCATTCCTAAATTGGACTGATTAAAATTTGTAAGAAGTGTGTATCTTAAATTATCACGTTCTGTTCTCAACCTTTCATAGCGGTCGCCTTCGTCATCTCTACGTCTTAATGCATGGTCAACTTCAATAGTTAGTGTGGCTAATGCTGTGCGTTGTTGTCTTAAATCGGATTCTAATTCTATAATAGTATTTCCTAAATTGGTTCTGCGCGTTTCTAACGCCCGTGTTATTCGTGCTAATGCGCTTGGCGTATTTTGTCTTCGAGTTGCCGACCTTAAATGCATTCTGGGGGTTCTAATAGTATTTTGACTAATGCTAGACATATTATATTATATTAGCACAATATAATATAATAATATAATAATTTTACATTAGTATTTTTTTGAATGCCTTGTCTTGGGTTTTTACCTTTTTTTGCCCTTTCTTTGTGTAGCACGAAGTTTTCTTTTTCTACCGCGTCCTCTATTTAACCTAGCTTCTTCATCAACTACAGCACTAAGAGCAGTTTCTAATTCTCTTAGCGTTGGTTTTAAATCAAAACGTTGTCTATATATTGAAGCGTGCGCAGCCCTAGAAGCTAATAACGCGTTTTCAGCTCTTTGTGCTTGTTCTTCTAAAGCATTATGTGCTTGACTACGTCTTCTATCTAGTCTTGTATGAAGTTTTGCGACTCTTGCTTCGGAACGTCTATACGCTTCACTATTAGTAGTGTTATTATCATAGTGTTGTTTTATTTTATACGCTTCCTCTCTAATCGCAAGTGCTAAATTAGATTGGTTCAAATTTCTAGATATAGTAGAATCAACTCCTCGGTCATCTGCTGCCTCTCTTGCGTCTCGAAGTCTGTGCCTATCTTCGGTTACACGATTATTCGCTAACCCTAGTTGTTCAGTAAGCTCAAGTAGTCGTAATCTTAAAGGTATCAAACGTTCTTCTAATTCTCTTCTTTGCGTTTCTAACTCTCCTCTTCTTATATTTAGTCTATTAAGTCTTTGTGTTCCTGGCATATTATATTACAATATATTAGCACAATATAATAAAATTATTATTTATGAAAAATATCATAATTACATTAGTCGAGTAAATAATTTATATAAATGATAAATAATAATAAATGCTCCAACAAATCCTAAGGCTCTATATGTTTCTTTAGTTAGTTTCTTTTGCAAACCAAAATACGCTAGTGCTATAAATCCCGGTATAAATATTATATAATGAATAATATTTAATATATTTCTTAAATTAGTAAATTCTAAAGTAGGAAATGGGACAAATAATATTATTGCCAAACCTAATACTCCTAGCGCATAATATATAGGTTTTGGTGACTTAGCTTTAAAATAACCAATATATACTAATAATGCGCCAATAACTAATATATGTAGTATATTGACATATTTCATAGGTAATCTTACAATGCCCATTTACTATTTTAATATAGTAAGTATATTATATATTTTATTTTTTATATTATTTTTATTATTATTTTTATTATTATTTTTATTATTATTTTTATTATTATTTTTATTATTATTTTTATTATTATTTTTATTATTATTTTTATTATTTACTTAGATTTCCAATATAATATTTTGGTAAAACGTTTTCTTTTACAAAACTAGGATGATTAACAGATTTAAAAAGTCGCGTTCCATTTTTGCCGACGGCTTTTAAAATAACGTCTCCTCCTGGGTGTGTTGGAATCCAACTTGTAATATCATAAACCTTATTTTCAATTATTGTCCAAGCGTCATTTTTCTTATTATGTTTTTTGACTTCGCCCAATGTAAACGCTTTTTTTTCGCTACCACCTAACGTAGTTTCTTCTATTTTTACTTTTGCTTCTAATTCTGGCTTATTATTGCCTCGTTTAATTGAGCGTTTTAAAGTCTTAGCCTTAGCCTTAGCTAATATTTTCACTAATTTAGCTATACAACTTTCAGATGTCATTAAAGCGCCTTCACACCATGCCTGATACTTTGAATAATTCTCTCCAATAATAAAAACACGAGGATAAGGATTTAATAATTTAACACTTAAATAATCAGAGTCTACGTCTTTTTTCCAGCACGCCACACCAGCATCCCAAAAATACATTTTGATATATTTACTTAAAGGCACCTTTATATTATAAATGCTAAATAGCAAATTTAGCTTCTCGTTTAGTTTAACTTTTACGTAATCAAGTCCTTTGTTAGTTAATAAGTTATTCCAATAGCGTGCATTAGCGCAATCACTATAGCTACTCATAATTAGTCCATTGTCTGAAGAAACAGGAATTACAAATTGGACATTAGTATTTGTAATTGTTTTTTCAATATTTTTGAACCACACTGAACCGCTGTCTTGTTCTTTATCATAAATCTCGTAAATTCTTAGCAAATTAATTGAGTTTATAGAGTTTAACTCGCTTAGCAAAGGTTTGAAGATTGTCAATTGTGTCAAGCTTTTTTTAGGAATAGCGCATATTACATATTTTGAATATAGGGTGTCTGGACTAGACCCTTGACTATTATAATTTGCAACACTTATTTCAAATAGGTCGCTGGTATCATTCTTTTTATAAGTTATATTTTCAACATTAGAGAGATTTTGCAGCTTTATATTATGCGATTTATAAGCCCTTGTTTTTTTAATAGCTTGCAACAGCCGTTCTATTATTTGTTCTAGCCCTCCGTTAAGTGTGAAAAAATCAGAGGTCTTATTATAATCATATTTAAAATATTCAATAGCATCATAAGCGTTTAATTCATTTAAATCGGAAGAATATTCAAAGACGTCTTCGACTTTTCGAGAAAATGATGCAGACACATATTTTGTAAGAAACTCATACAAATAATAGCTTTGTTTTGTCGTCTTGCCTAATTTGGAAACTAGGGGGCTAAAGAAAAATTTGGTTAATTTGTCCATAATGTAGTCTTTTGCTGATGTTTTGTTGCTTACTTTATTATTTGCTGCTACTTCTATATATGTTTTAGTATTTGGAATAGGGATTAGCTTTGGTTTTAGTCCTAGTTCATTTATTAAACTATTTATGAGTTTATGATGATATCCTAGGCGTCCTGCGCCTAAATCCATAACATATTCTTGCTTGTCTATTGTTTCTTTATACGAATATATTCGGCCGCCATAACGCTGACCTGATTCTAATAATAGAATTTTTAAATGTGCATATTTGCTTGACAATTTATATAAGGTGTAAAGACCTGATATGCCTCCGCCTATTATTACTAAATCATAAATGTTTGTAGCATTATGATTTGTTTTATTTGTTTTATTTTTCTGTGTATTAGTCATTAGACTATATTATATTATTATTAACTTATAGCAAGATAATAATAATAATGCTGTAAATCTCTCAACTTCTTATTTATAATTTTCTAATTTGCTAATTTGCTAATTAATTAGACAAATGTGATAGTATATTCATTGAATTAGTAACACGTTGGCGCGCTTGTCTTAATTCATCACTCACACGTTCTTGATTTCTAACTAATCTATTATAGGTTGCTGAAGGTATACCTGTTAGTCTTAAACTTCTATTAGATTGTTCGTAGTTGCGTAGGTCTTGTGTTGCGTCATTATATGCTTGTGTTGCTAAGCGTCGTCGTTCTAATGCTTGGTTTCTAGCAACTAGCGCCTCTTCATAAGTAATATTTGGAACTGCTAAATGTGCATACACATTGTTAGGTATAGCTCTTCTACATAATGCACAATTAGCATGTCCAGAGCGCATACTGTGTTCTAAACATCCACTATGATATCTGTGAGTGCATCCTAATTTTGTAATAGCTTCATTTTTTGCCATAGGTTCATGACATATTGAGCATTCATTTGTTTTTTCTAAATTTGCATAAATTTGTTCAATTGAGTGGGCGTGTCTTCTTCTTGTTTGCTTACCTCTAACCCGTTTTTGAAGCTTTTTAGCTGCAGAACTTCTTCTTTTTCTGCGACTTGAAGAACTTCGACTTCTTGAAGGCATATAATATAATATTATATTTTTATATTGTTATATTATATTATATTATATTATATTATATTATATTATATTATATTATATTATATTAGTGTTATATTAATGCAATCGTTGTGATTCAGGTAGTGCATTATACATAGCTTCTGCTCGCTCATTTGCTAGACGATAACGTTCGCGCGCTGCCCTTAAATTAAGTTCTTCTATTTGTAAATCTTTAATGCTAATTCTTCGTCGTTGTGTTGCTGTCCTTGTAGTTGCTCTTGTTGTCCTCGCTAATATAGTTGCTATTCTTTGTTCTATAACTTTCACAGCCTCATTCGCTGCTATACTCTCTTGTAGTGCTTCTATTACTGAATTTGTATTATTATCTTGTGTTTGTCTATTATTTATTGTTCTAGCATTATATAAATTTCTTAGCATTTGTAGTGGTCTAAATATTAAGTTTCTAAATGTTCGTCTAGTTCTAGTTCTAGCTCTAGTTATACTTCTAGTTTGTAATGAAACATTAGTTATAACTCTTCTACAGTTAGGGCATTTATTATTATAAATTAAAGCCTGTTTTATACACTTAGTATGAAATATATGTCCGCACGGTAAAGCAATTGTAATATTTTTTTTCATAGGCTCTAAACATAGTGGGCATTCATTGGTCTCTTTTATAGTTTCTTTTAGTAATTTTACTGCTCTTCGACTTCTAGAACCTCGAAAACCCGATTGAATTTTTTGTGTTGCTGCTAATTTTTTTGTTCTATTAGCTCGAAAACTTGATTGAATTTTTTTTGATGCATTAACTTGAATAATAGATGATGACATACTATTATATAAGGTTATTATAATAATTTTTTTATAAAAAAGTTATTAAGGAGAACCACTAAGCCTTTGCGAACCACTAAGCATTTGCGAACCACTAAGCCTTTGCGAACCAAGATGATTTGAAATTCGTAATGCATTTTGTGCATTACGTCTTGCGTGTGTTAATAATTGTGCAATTCTATTAGTAATAGTAAAAAGGTGTTGGTCTAATATTTCATCATTTCTGGTTGGCCTTGTGCTAAAGCTTACATAGTTAGCGCTTATATAACTTACTTCATCGTGAAGACTTATTAAAGTAGTCTCGGTATCATTTGCAGTTACTTCATTAATTACTGCATATTCATAAGTTATATCTGGAATTTCTGGTGCATCAGGTAATAGTTGGCTTTGTAGTGCCATACTTTGTTCTATAGTGTCTAGTTCGCGTGCGCGTTCTATATAGTGTCCTATTAATTCAATTGGTTCTATATCTAATACATAATCTAATTCATGTATTAGTGGTTGTATTTCGAATAGTGGTATTATTTGTCGTTCTTGTTCTTCTATAGAAGGATATGATATATTAGTTACAACACTCCTACACTTTGGACAAGTTCCACCAGTGCTAGTCAATGAACGCTTTATACAGTTTTTATGAAATCTATGTCCACAAGGTAATGCAATACGAACATCTGTAGTCATAGGTTCAAAACATATTGGACAATCATGAACTGTTGTACTAGTATTTTTTTCTCTATTTATTACTTTTCTAGTTTGTTTTCCTCGAACTTTTGATTGAATTTTACGACTTGCTTTTGACCTTTGCCTTTTTTTACTTCTAAACCGTTTTTGAATTTTTTTAGCCGCAAAACTTCTTAATCGCGATGACCGACGTCTTTGCGTTTGTGAAGGCATACTATATATATTATATAATATATAATATATAAGACTATAAAAATAATATTATTATATTATACGTCTTATTAATATGGGAGCCAAGCATCATGTAATCCTTTAAGTATTTTTATCCAATTCCCTAGCTCTACCAGCTTTATATCTATAGCATTAGTCATAAACCTCTGATAGTTTTCTATTTCATACAGCTTAAACATTGGTTCGTAAAGTTCCATAAAATGGGTTATATGACTAGTAATTAACTCCTTTCTGGCTTGTAAAGCTTGCATATATTTAGCACGCGCAGGCACAGCCCGTGGATCATTAGGGTATCTGGGCAAAAAACGACCTCTAAATTTAATAGTTCTATCTGCTTTCCATAGGCTCATATAAAATATAGCCTCGCTAGTATCATTAGGCCATATATTAGAACTATTAGAAAAGGCTTGCATACCTTCTATGTATTTCTGTCTGTCACTAACATTTAAAACCATCGGGTCAAATTGGGGGTCATATATTCCATGTTCATAACGTGTAAAATGATAAGGGTCAAGTGACATAATAAAAGCATCCCGATAGTTATAATATCTTGGAGGCGCACCCTCTGCTCGGTCCATGGGGATTTCACTCTCTTTAAGAAGAAGATGTGAAACTATATGTGATACAACTGATGGATTTCCAGGGTCAACAAATTCTCGACCATATGTTCTTGAATGAACATCATTTAACATAGTTTTAAGTAAAAAAGAGATTTCGTCTTTTTTCCCTTTTGCATATCTTCTTGATTTATATTTCTTTACTAAATTTCTCTTTTTTCTAACTTTTTTTGTTTTTGCCATATATTACTATATTATGACTATAATATACTATTATAAAATAATATAAAGCTATAAAAATAGTATAAAATTACCTAAGGTCCGGCTCTTCCTCATCACCACCAATTTCCTCTACAATTTCCGTTGCAATATTTCTAAGCACTTGCGCGCGATGTAATAAATCAAGCGTTATATAATACATATTAGTAACATCTTGGTCAAGTGATCCATTTGTTCTAACATTTCTATAGTTTTGATAATTTTCAGAAGCTTCATAAAATAGCCTTCGTATTTCAGCTACAATTTGGCGTGCGTTATCTTGAATAGCTAATGCTGGAGTTAATGTTATATTTGGCATTTCTCTCGGGTCGGGTATTTGTGCTAGTCGTTGTTCTAGCATTTCAATTTGTTGCATACGTTGTAATATATATTGTCTTCGTTGTGTAGGGTCTAATATTGCTGCTGGTGCTTGTGGTGCTTGTGGTTGTTGTTGCGAAAGCGGAACATTACCAAATGTTCGATTTGCTCTTCCTTCTGGAACATATGGTATATTAGTTACAACCGCCCTACAATTTGGACAAGTTCCATTAGTGCTAGCCAATGAACGGCTTATACAGTTTTTATGAAATCTATGTCCACAAGGTAATGCAATACGAACATCTTTAGTCAAAGGTTCAAAACATATTGAACAATCATGAACTGTTGTACTAGTATTTTTTTCTCTATTTATTACTTTTCTAGTTTGTTTTCCTCGAACTTTTGATTGAATTTTACGACTTGCTTTTGACCTTTGTCTTTTTCTACTTCTAAACTGTTTTTGAATTTTTCTAGCAGCAGAACTTCTTAATCGCGATGACCTACGTGTTTGCGAAGGCATATATTATATAATAATATATTATTTTATTTTATGCTATATTATATTATTTTATGCTATAGTATATTATTTTATAACATAGCATAAAAGTATTTTATAAAGAAATTATAACTAATTTATGTCTTAATTACCCTCTTCTATGTATTGGTGGTGAGAGTCTCGTGTATGCTCGCATATAACTGGTCCATTGTTTATTTATTAGCTCCTCTTTTTCTTCTTCGTCTCTTGGCAAGTTATTAATTATTAAACTTAACTCGTCCACAAACTTAGTTAGCTGTTCTTTTGTTGTCGCACTATACATACTCGCTATTAACTCATTAGCACGATTAATAGCGTCATTAGTTTTTTTGCTTCGTTTAGCTCTAAGTGCTTCTAATTGTTTAGCTCTAAGTGCTTCTAATCTTGGATACGCTTTAAACCGTGCTTGAATCCGTTTTGTTGCGAGCTCTCCTCGTTTGTTATATGGTAAGCTATGAATTAGTACATCTGATTCATCCAACAATACTTGTGCCTCCTGCATTGTAGCAGCATTAAGTATTCCTGCTATTAATGTATTAACACAATCAATAACAACATCAGTGTTAGCAATATTAATATTAAAACTACTAGGCATTGAAAGACGTGTTTCTAGGTCATGCGGTTGCTCTGGGACTATAGATGTTTTACATATTGGACAACTTGGATTAAATTTGTTATCTTTACTCCATTCTTTAAGACATTTTCTATGAAATATATGACAGCAACGGAGTGTTTGTGTAAGTTTTGGTTGCAACATAGTACCAAAACATATAGGACACTCCTGAAGATTTGGATTTGCTGACGCTCTTCTAAATTTTTTTTGAATTCTTCTTGTAGCAAGTCTTTTAGAGTTTAGTTTTGATAAATCTGCTAGCGTTTGTTCTCTTTTTCTTTTACTTTTTCTGAACGTTCTTTGAATATGTGTAATGGCTTTTGTTGTTGGACTTAAAGAAACACGTCTTGGACTTACAGACGCACGTCTTGGACTTACAGACGCACGTCTTGGACTTAAAGAAACACGTCTTGGACTTAAAGACGCTCGTCTTGGACTTACAGACTCTGGTATTGGACTTACAGACTCTGGTATTGGACTTAAAGACGCTGCTGTTGGACTTAAAGAAACGCGTCTTGGACTTAAAGAAACACGTCTTGAACTTAAAGACTCTGCTATTGGACTTAAAGACGCTGCTCTTGAAACAAAAGGTGGTAACTCTGCAGGTTCAGGTGCTATTCTAGTTCTAGACCTTCTTGTTAATCTACTTCTAATACTTTTTCTTAATTTTGCTGTATTATTTTTTAAACTTCTTATAAGGTCCATATGTATAATAATTATATTATTTTTTATAATGCTATAATATAATTAATAATAGACTATGAATTCTAGTAAAAATAAAACTAATACTAATACTAAAACTAATACTAAAACTAATACTAAAACTAATACTAAAACTAAAAATAAAAATGTTTCACAATTATTTAAGTTAATTAGTGAAAAAAAAATATTTTTAGCATTAATTTTTTCAAATTTACTACTTCAGCACTACATTAGTTATTATGTAAGTGCTAATATTAATTTAGACACGCCTAAAGAAGAAGAGGAAAATCCTAATAAATATAATACTATTATTATTGTTAGTGCTTATATATTAACTACAATATTTATTTTACTTTTAATTTTTGTTCCTATGTCTATAGTGGTAAAATTTATAATATTTTCTCTCTTTTCAGTTACATTTGGAATAGTATATGCCTCTCTAAAACACAAATTTGACCCTGGTTTTGTGCACGGGTCAGCTGTAGGAACAGTAATACTTTTCGTTTTTATGATATTATTTGGGCTAGCACTAATAATGAGTGGCATTCAATATACCAACAAAGTGGCTTTCGGTATATTTTATGCATTAGTGTTGTTAATAATAATAGGTGTTATACAATATTTTATGTATAATTATTTAGTTATTACAAAATTTTTGCTAATTGTTTTAGCTGTCTTATTTGCATTATATATTGTACATACAACAAATAATATATTGCTACGCGACTATGAAGGAGATTTTATAACTGCCTCGTTTGATTATTATATAGATATGTCTAATTTTTTTTATGCATTAAATGTTGACCCTGATTAATTTTATTTTATACTATTTTATTATAAAACTATGAATTCTAACAATTCTAATAATTCTAATAAATCAAATAAATCTAATTTAGCAAATAAAAGAAAAAAATCTATTTTTAAGAATGATATATCACAAGTATTTAAGTTGATTAGCGAAAAGCGCTCTTTTTTTGCGTTAATTTTAGCAAATTTATTAGTCCAACTTTATATAACTTATTATGTAAGTGAAAATGTCAAAGTCGATGAACAGAAGAAACAGGGTAAAAAATTCAGCAGCAAGTTTTTTGCTGCGTTTATAGCCTCAATTGTTATCATTTTAATTTTGGCAATTGTCCCTATGCCTGCGTGGTTGAAATTTATATTCTTTTCTCTCTTTTCTGGTATTTTTGGCATACTTTTAGGATATAGAAAATATGGATTAGATCCTAATGTAATTAAGACTGCATTTGTTGGAACAGCTAGTATTTTTGTTTCTATGTTTATATTTGGACTAGCACTAATAATGAGCGGTATTCAATTAGGTTTTAAGACTGCGTTAGTGTTGCTTTTTGCCTTGTTAGCACTAATTATTGTTAGCATTGTGCAAATTTTTATTGCTCAATCGTCGTTATTAAAAAAAATAATAGTCATAAGTTCGCTAATATTGTTTTCAGTATATATTGTTTATGATACAAACAGTATATTGCAACGCAATTATGATGGCGACTTTATAAGTGCATCATTAAACTATTATTTAGATTTAATTAATATTTTTAGTGCATTATTGGGCGAAGGTGATTAAACAATAACAGCTTCTAAACAACTTTCTGGCCAATAACCTGTTCCATCATTGCCAGTAGTAGCACCTTCAGAATATTCAATAAGATAAATATTCTCTCGTAATGCTGTATTATTAGATTGTAAATCAAGAGCTAATATTGTTGCCTCTTTATTTTCATGCATTCGTATAACTTTTTGACCTATAAAAAATTTACTAGAACTTGTAACGCTAATTTCATTATTGCATATATCACTTTCTATATTTATTATATCATACATTTTTTATATTTATTATAAATATAAAAAATTTGTTAAAAAAACGAACTCATAATAACAAAAATTTAATACAAAAATTTAATATTAAGGAATAGGAATAAACTTCCACCCTAAATCGTCACAAATTTTCTTCCATATTTGGTCTTGTTCTATGCGCTTTTCACGGTCTTTTAACATAGGAAAATATGGTAAAAAACTGCGCTCATTTAATAATTCGCATAATTTATATAATGTATAATAATAGTTTAAAAAATTTACTCGTTCTTTAGGACAATATTTCGAATATGGCTTTTGTAGTTCCATAAATAAATTGCATAGTGTTTCTTCAAGCTCTGCGCTCATAATAGGCGGTCTAATTCCTAGTTTATCTTTGATAAATGGTATATGTTCGTAATATTTATTGTAGCCCAAATTTTTCAATATTTCTTTAGTTTTTTTATTTGACAAATCGCTCAAACTAATGCGTTCTTTTTTTATTTGGTTTTTAATGTTTTCAAAAACTTCGTCGGGTATATTTGTGCTTTCTTTAGCCTGAAATTGCGCCAAAATCTCTTTTAAATGATTTATGCGTTTATATGCATAAGAGCACACTTCTTTAGGCGGTTCTTTATAGGATGGTTTATCTATATCTATTAAATATTTAATGCTATTAGAGCAATTAGAGCATATTGTCATACCTTCGCTTTCAACAAATATAAGCTCTCCATTATTACATATATTACATATATCGGATGGATAAATAAACTTGTCATAATTTAAATAATTAGGGTCAATATTATTGAAATATTTATCAATATTTTTATTGCTATCGTTTTTAACTAATACATTTTTATTTGAATGCTCTAACAAATTAGAGCACGCATCTTGAATTAAATTTAACGAAAAGAATTGTTTAACAATATCATTTTTGTCAGAATTTTCTACCATTTCATTAGATGATATATTTTTTTTATTTTCAAAATAATCAAAAATATATTTAGAATTATTCAAATAATAATTCTTTTCTTTATTTTTGAGGGCTTTTATTGTGTTTTTATTTTTATTAATAAGTTCTATTATTTCCGTTTTATTTTTTGCTTTAATTAACATAAGTTCTAATTTATCAATTTGCTTTAAACATTTAGGGATGACTACCTCTTCATTATGTTTGAAAGATTTTATTATTTCATTATGTTTATTGTCAAGTGTTGTTTTTATAACGCCTGTTCTCTTCATAGAAAGACTAATTATATTTTTAGTGTATTAAAAATTTATATATTAATTTTTGTAATTGTAATTGTAATTAAATAAAATGATTTAATTATATTAAAAAAATTTAAATTATATTATAAAAATTTAAATTATATTATAAAGATTTAAAAATACAATAAATTTTTTAATTAAATTAATTAATTAAATTTAATTAAATTAATTTTAAAAATTTTTTTTCTTTAGGAATATTATAAAAAAATGGCTGGTGGTTTAATGCAATTAGTCGCCTATGGCGCTCAAGATGTATATTTAACAGGTAATCCCCAAATTACTTTCTGGAAGGTCACCTATCGTCGTCACACTAATTTCGCGATGGAATCAATTGAGCAAACTTTCAACGGCCAAGCTGACTTCGGTCGCCGTGTTACTTGCACCATTTCGCGCAATGGTGACTTAGCTTTCCGCACCTATTTACAGATTACACTCCCTGAAATCGGTCAAAGCTTAAAAAACACCTCTGGTGATGTATATGCCAGATGGTTAGACTTCCCCGGTGAGCAGTTAATTTCGCAAGTTGAAGTTGAAATTGGTGGCCAGCGTATTGACCGTCAATATGGTGACTGGATGCACATTTGGAATCAGCTAACATTATCGAAAGAGCAAGAACGTGGCTACTACAAAATGATTGGCAACACCACCCAATTAACATACATTTGCGACCCCACTTTCGCCAATGTTGATGGCCCTTGCTCCGCCGATGGTGTTCGTCAGGTGTGCGCTCCCCGCAATGCGTTACCCGAAACAACTCTATATGTTCCACTACAGTTCTGGTATTGCCGTAACCCCGGTCTAGCTCTTCCATTAATTGCTTTACAGTACCACGAAGTAAAAATCAATTTAGACATTCGCAACATCGAAGAGTGCCTATGGGCTGTTAGTGACATCACCGGTGCGGGTATCAAAGTTACAAATGCATACAAACAGTCGCTAGCGGCTGCCTCGCTCTTTGTTGATTACATTTTCTTAGACACCGATGAGCGCAGACGTATGGCGCAAAACCCCCACGAATACTTGATTGAACAGCTTCAATTCACTGGTGACGAGTCGGTTGGTTCGTCGTCCAACAAAATCAAATTGAATTTAAATCACCCGTGCAAAGAATTAATCTGGGTTGTCCAGCCCGACATCAATGTTGATTATTGCGCGTCGCTCACAAGCAACCACTCGCTAAATCACTTGCTAGGTGCTCAACCATTCAACTACACTGATGCGCTAGATGCGCTACCCAATGCTATTCACGCCTTCGGTGCCAAGACCCTTGTTGGCAGTGGTCAATTCATTACTGGTTCATCGGTGTTCCAAGACCCATTCTCTAGCTCGTTAATACCTGGCTCAGCGTTCGTCTCGAATAATACTGCAACAAGCGCCAGTGGTCCTGTTAATACAAGCGAATCGGGTGTTTCGGATGCCGGCACATTCGTTTTAGCTGAAACTGCGCTAGATATGCATTGCTGGGGTGAAAATCCAGTTGTAGTTGCCAAATTACAGCTTAACGGCCAAGATCGCTTCTCCGAGCGTGAAGGCACCTATTTCGACCTCGTCCAGCCCTTCCAGCACCACACCCGTGCTCCCGACACCGGTATTAACGTTTATTCGTTTGCTCTAAGACCAGAAGAGCACCAGCCTTCGGGCACCTGCAATTTCTCGCGCATTGACAATGCCACTTTACAGCTAGTCCTTTCGAATGCGACTGTTCAGGGTGTTTCCACCGCGAAGGTGCGCGTATATGCGGTTAACTACAACGTTCTCCGCATTATGTCGGGTATGGGCGGTTTAGCGTACAGCAATTAAATAATAAATTTTGTGTTTGTGTTTTTTCTTTATATTTAGCATTTTTAACTAGCATTTTTAACTAGCATTTTTAACTAGCATTTTATTTTAGTAAATTAAATTAAAATAAAATAAAATAAAATAAAATAAAATAAAATAAAATAACAATAATTATTATATACTTGATTATTAATATGAATATAAGTTTTGTATTGAGCAGTTTTTATTTAACATACGTATTTTTACTTACAACCGGTGTAATAACATTTACCGAAGCATTACGAACACCTATTCCTGTTGTGCGTCATATTATGAATGTTGAAACGTGTATTTCAGTTATAGCGTGTTATTTTTATGGATTATTTATAGCAGAAATTAAAAAATCACAAGAAACACCAAAACCACAAGAAAGTCAAGACCCAAATACAAGAGAAGCTAATGACAAAGTAGCATCTGTTATTCCTATAGCAAAAATCAATAATATGCGCTATACTGATTGGTTTATCACAACTCCGTTTATGTTATTAGCTCTCTCTATGGTGTTGGGTTACGAAAATAAAAAGCAAGTTAAGATTTATCCATTATTATTAACGTTTGTTTTCAATTTTGCAATGTTGTTATTTGGTTATTTAGGAGAAATTAGAGTATTAACTAAAAATATAGCAAGTTTTATAGGTTTTATATTCTTTTTTCTAACATATGGAACCATTTGGAAGCTGTATATGAGTGGCTCAAAAATAACATCCCAATCAAAATATATATTTTGGATTTTCTTGGGTGTATGGTCGCTTTACGGAGTATTTTATCATACAAAGGAATCAACTAAAATGTTTGGATACAACGTACTAGACTTAATTTCTAAAGCAATCATAGGTCTTTTCTTCTGGTTATATTTAACAAAAACGGTAATATTTTAATCTAATATTTAAATATATGAATGAGTGACTTGTCAAAGAATGACTTGTCAAAGAATGACTTGTCAAAGAATGTTATAATAGAAAAAGACGAATGCAAGAGAATAAGAAAGCACAACGCGATTAAATTACCTAGCACATTAGCAGATTTGAATATACCTAAATATATTAACTATTATAACGAGTGTTATAATAATGAAAAAAAACTATATAGAGAATACTTTAAAATAGAAAAACATCCGTATCAGAAAAAAAACAAAACATATATTTCTTCCAAGTCTAATAAAATTAGTATAATAGAAAAATTAAATCAAATTAAAAAAATATTGGATGAGTTAAATGCTAATGATGCAAATGATGCACTAAATGCTGATGATGCTAATATTGTAAAATTACCCAAATATATTTCTATTAAAAATCACATAGTAGATAGTAATAAATTCTATTTAGTTTATGATAAAAAAGGCGCTAGTCGTTGCACATTACAAGTATTATATAATAAATCCGAACTCTTGACACAAAGTTTAAATAACTTTTTAGAAACTATTAAAAATAAATTTGGGAATAAAATTGATTAATTAGAGAGATTTTGATATAGAGCTATTTATATAAGTATATGTTATATTTAAAAGAGCTTCCTAATGATATATTATATATTATATTAGCCAATACTAATATTATATGTCACGTATGTCAAAAAAAATATAATTTCAATATTTTATTTTATAAGAAGCAAAGCAAATTCTATTACTGCAGTAAATTATGTTATGAATTTATGTAAAAAAATATTATAAATTTTGAAATAGCTATGCTATGCTATGCTTTTTTTTTAACCATTAATGACAAATTTGTCATTTATTAGTTCCAATAGCTCATTAACAAGTTTGTCCTCATCAATATCAAAGAAGCATTGAATATTATTAAGGATTAGTGCGGCATCGTCATCAGGTGTTAGCTCCCTATCTCCTGGCTCACGTAGTAATGTATTATATACATATGTAATCACCGGAATATTTTCACAAGTTACAATGCGAGCAGTTTTTATATATTCAATATAATCAAGAACTAGCGGAAAACCTTGAATAAATGCTTCACAATCTGTGTTTAATCTATACATCAAATAATCTAGAATTTCATTTTCATTAAAATATGCATCGTATACAGCTCTTGCACAAATCTTTTTAAATTGACTTTCTACAAATGAACCAGTCATTAGTTCAATGTTAAGGTGGGGCTCATAATTAGTCTTTTCAGTAAGCATTTGCATCTTTAGCATTGATTATTGGATTATTGGATTAATGATATAAAAAGTAATATAATATATTAGAAATCAATTTTATTTATAAGATATATATTATAAATAAAAATTATATTAAATATTATTAATAAAAATATTTATATAAACTTTATAATATGAGTTGTATATTATATTATAGTAATTATTGTGACAATTGTAAAAAATTATTAACATTATTATCTAAGTCGAGTGTAAAAAACGACATTCATTATATATGTATTGACAAGCGAATAGTTAGAAATAATACTACTTATGTTGTATTAGAAAGCAACCAAGAAATACTACTTCCAAATACTATAAATGCGGTTCCTGCGTTAATGATTATAAATGATAACTATAAAGTATTATATGGCGACAACATAATGAATTTTTTAAAGCCAGTTGTCCAAATGGCGGCTCAAAAAGCTACTAACTATAACGGAGAACCATCCGCGTTTAAATTTGATTTATTATCTAGCGGGGTTGTATCAGACAATTTTAGCTATTTAGACCAAAACAGCGATGAGCTATCGGCAAAAGGGAGTGGCGGATTAAGACAATTATATAGTTATGCTACAATAGATTATACAGACAAAATAGAAACTCCACCTGATGATTATATTCCGGATAAAATAGGAGAAGTAAATGTTAAAAATTTAGAACAAGAAAGAAATGCTATTTAAAAATAACTATTAAATTAATTAAATAGTTAATTAGTTAATTAAATAGTTAATTTTATTATTTAAAGTTATTATATTAATTTTACTTATTAATGACAAGTAAAATTACTTTTACATTGACTAATGAAAATGCTATTACGCTTATTAACTTTTACAAAATTTTCAAGGATTTACTTATGGATTTGAAGACGACTTTTAATGATAAAGTTGGTTCATTAATTGATAATAATAAAGACTATCAGCATATTATTAATTATTGTTTACCTGATTATAAGGATACTATGAATGCTGACGAATATGTTAGTTCTATTGAATTAACTAGTATTAGCATTGATTTTATGACTGCATTAAATAATGTTTATGAATATTGTAAGCATACTTTTGCAGTGCGAAGTATTGATATTTTATACCAAAATGAAGATATTTTTTTAAACAAGCCAAATGTTAAAAATTCAAATGCTAGTGTTATATGCACTATGTTTTTACCTGATATTGAATTTTCTGACCTATATTATGATGATACTAGCACGCAAACAAAGCAAACATTATGGAAATATTTACAGCTTATATTATTTAATATAATAACATCTATTGATGATGTTTCGTTTTTTGGAGATTCATTAGAATTGCTTAAAATGATTGATAGCAACAATTTTTCGGCTAAAATTCAAAGCACAGTTGAAGAATTAAGTAATATGTTTTCATTTAAAGAAAAGTCTAGCACAAAAGAAGACGAAGGCGAAGGTGAAGAAAGTTTTTTTGACATTTCAGGAAGTCCGTTTGGAATGTTTGATACTATGTTTAATGACTTATCGGCTAATTTTAAAGGCTTTGCTGACTTTGCGGGTATTGATGCGACTGCGACTGCTGATGATGCTGATGCTAATGATGCTAATGATGGCACAGCTAAACACAGAGATTATGCTATTCCAGATAAAGAGGAGCTTTTTTCACATTTAAACAATTTAATAAATGGAAAAATAGGTTCATTAGCTAAAGAAATAGCTGAAGAAACATCAAAAGACTTTGATTTAGAGAGTGATAATATAGGTGATGTAAATGAACTTTTAAAAGGATTTATGAAAAACCCCTCTAAAATGATGGGACTTATTGAAAATATTAATAAGAAAATAAACAGTAAAATGAAAGATGGGTCAATTAAAGAAAGTGAGTTATTAGAAGAAGCAACTGAAATATTCAAAAATATGAAAAATATGCCAGGTATGAATAATTTTAATGATATTTTAAAGTCAATGAACCTTGATAAGTTTATGCCTAAAGGTGGAAAGATTAATCCAAATACTTTTCAAAATATGATGGAGCAAAATGTTAAAATGTCTAAAATGAAAGAACGTATGAGGAAAAAGGCTGAAACAAATAAAGAGGGGTTTAGTGCTAATGTCAGTGCGAATAATGCTAATACTGCGACTGCGAATAATGCTAATAAAACCGATTTAAAGGATATTACAGCTAATCTCTCGTCATTAATGGAAGAAATGAAATCAAATACTAGTTTTATTGATGATATTATTAAAAAGCAGGGAGTTAGTGCTACTAATACTCCTCGCTCAAGTGATGAGCAATCTAAACGCAGTTCTAACAATAAGAAAAAAGCAAATAGAAAAAATAAATAATGCAACCTTTAGCGTGTGTTGTTTATTATAATATATTATTATACAATATAATATATTATTATAAAATATACTATTATAAAATATACTATTATAAAATATAATATTTAAAATTTATTATTAAGTTATTATATTATAATAAATAATGGCTAGTAGTTCTAACGAAACATATATAGGAAAAAATACTGGTCAATTGAAAGATGAAACTTTTTCAGAAGATAATATTATTACTAAAACAATTAAATTAGATAGTGAAAATACAAATAATACAAATAATGCGAATAATGCAAATGCAAATAATGCGAATGTTGCGAATGTTGCGAATGTTGCAACTAATGAAAACAGCATATTTTGGTTAGCTAATCCTAGTATTTTATTTAGTAAAAATCATATGACAGAACTATGGCCTACTGAAAAAATGACACGAGAGCAAAAATTAAATGCTATAACTAGGCTAGTTATCTTATTAACTTTAGCGGGTTTTTTTTTGTCTAATAACTATAAAATTCTTGTTACAGGAATTGTTTCAATAGTTTTCTTAATAATTACATATAAAATTTTAAATAAAGATGCAAATGTAAAACTAAATGAAACATTTAGCAATCAAAATATATATGATAAAGTGAAGCATAATTTTACTAATCCAACTAGTGCTAATCCAATTATGAATATATTATTACCAGAAATACAGGATAATCCGCATCGTCTTGAGGCAGCGCCCGCATATAATAAAGCTGTTGAAAAAGCAATAAATCAAGAAACGCAAGACTTCATTGTTACTAATTTTAATAATGATGAAACTATTAGAAAAAAATTATTTGATGATAGAGGAGATAAATTCGATTTTGAATGTTCAATGAGGCAATTTTATAGCACAGCAAATACTCGTGTGCCTAATAATCAAAATGAATTTGCGCGATTTTGCTACGGAAATATGGCTTCTTGTAAGGATGGTGATGTCGAGATGTGCTTTAGAAATAGCGATCGTTAAAATTGTTTAATTGGTTTTAAATTGTTTTTGTTATTTATTTATTTTTGTTTTTTGTTTGTTTGTTTGTTTGTTTTTTATTGTTTTTATTTTGTCAAAATTTTATTTATAAAATAATATAAAAAATAATATATTATTTAAAAAAATAATATATTATTTAAAAAAATAATATATTAAATACATATAAATGACTTCAACTGTGGCATATCCATATACATTTGATTCGATGTCTAGAATTGGCAATGATAATCCCGCACTTGATCAGCGCAATATTCAAAATATAAATGAAGCCAATTATAATTTAGAAAACTTTTATCCGGCCTGTCCTATGTCAACCGCTATTGACTTTGCATTAAGTCAGCCCAATGTTTTCTACAAAGGTTCTCACGAAGGAGGCGTAAAAGGGTGCGCAATAGAGGCAAACAATGATTTAAAATATACTCATATTTCGCGACCTGCTTGTAAATTGTCGCTAGTAACAAGACCCTTTTTAACTGTGCCATATTTAGGAAGAGGCTACGGAGACTGCGCAATAGAAACACAATTAAGAACCGGGCAATTTGATTTAAATAAGAAAACAGTTAATAATATGATGGAGCAATCCTTTTCAGATTATCAAAACTATCCTCTAATTGATAGTCTAAAAGAAACAGTTTCAAATAGTGCTTATGTAATTGAAGACGACGCTATGAAAGGTTGGCAGCGTGGTGGTATGAGTGCGCGCGAATTTGCACGCAATCAAGATAAGCAATGAGCGGGATTCTTTGAAAAGAGCGCTATATAGTTTGTTAAAAAGTGTTTAAGTTGTTTTTTTATTATATATATTTGTTCTTGTTTAGTTTTATTATATTATATTATTATATTATAATAATATAATATATGGCATTATTTAATATATTGGCTAAAAAAACTAAAAAGTTAAGAAATATTGGAACTAGAAAATTTAAGGCTCTTAGAAAAAGATTTTTAACAAGAAAAGTGCCGTCTTTAAGCCCTAGAACAAAACTTGTTACGCAAATACAAAGAACATACAGAAAAAAATTGAAATCGAGAGAAGCATTAAAGAAAAAACTTAAAGACGCGCAAAAATGGGCTGAACGTGAAACCGCCGAAATTGAGAGAGCTAGCGCTATTGTTGCGTTTAATAAAGAACAATTAAAAAATAGAACAGCGCTTGACGGGTCAAGTGTAAGAATGACGCGGGGTCATAAACAAAAATTAGAACAAGAAATTAGGGATGCACAATGGGTAATAAATAGTCATAATAGGTATAATTATAGAGCACAAGCGCGCGAATTGGAGCAACAATTAAATAGAAAATAGAAAATAGAAAATAGACAGAGAACTTGTTATTTATTTTTTTTATATTGCCATATTATATATGACAATATATGACTTTGTAAGAAATAAAACAAGAAAATTAGGAACTAAATTAGGCAATCTAGGCACTAGATTAGGCACTAGATTAGTAACAAGAAAAAACAGAAATATAACTAAACAAAGTTTAGTGCCAAGTCCTAAAACGCAACTTGTTACACAAATTCAACAATCTTATAGAAAAAAGTTACAAAGACAAAAAGATATAGCAAACTTTCCAAAAAAGCGAGCTACACGAAAAATAATGAGTGCCTATAGAAGTGCGTCAGCAAATCCAAATCTTGAAGAATGTGCTATATGTTTAGGCCCTATGTTAAATCCCGCCGCTACAACAACACTTTACCATTGCAAACATGTATTTCATACTTCTTGTATTAAAGGTTGGGCTATACCAAAATTTCATCCTCGTTGTCCTCTATGTACAAAACGAATATTATATTATGAAAACCCCACTGTTGTAAGACCAACATTAAACCAGCAAGCATTCATCAGAAAGCTTAAAGCAGTACAAGAACAAGCAGTGCTAGATGTTACCAAAATTGACGAGGCTAACTCTATTATACGAGAGTCTAGAAGAGCGCTAAAAAAAAGACGCTCACTCGACGGTTCAAATGCAAAAATGTCAAGAAAGGAAATGATAAATTTAGCGCAACAAATAGATCAGGCAAATGAAACTATAAATGCTCATAGTATTTATGATTATAGCGCATTTGCAAGGCGATTAGAAAACGAATTAATACAAAATAGAATAAAAGAGCGCGAAAAAGCCGAAGATGATGACGAACAAGAACGTGAATGGGAGAGACACCGTCTTCTACGACGCCAAGCTAGACTACAAAACGGTGGTGCTCATTGTTTAGAATGTAGTCACCATTAGTAATTAATTACTTAGTCTTTATATATTTTTTAAATATTTTTTAAAAATATATAATGCTATATATAATATGGCATTATATGATTTTATGAAAAATGTAAAAAATAAAACAACTAAATTATTTACGAGAAAACCCAAATCTAAGTCTAACTCTAATAAAGGCGTTGCATCTCAAAAGAAAAGAGTGACTTTAAATCCAAGAGGCACACAAATTCTTGAAACTATTCAAAAATCTTATAAAAAGAAATTAAAAAGACAGCGTGACATAGCTAATTTTACTAAAAAACGAGCATCACGCAAAATTATGTCCGCATACAGAAGCGCATTAGCAAACCCAAATATTAATGAATGTGCTATATGTTTAGGTCCTATGTTAAACCCTTCATTAACAACTACACTTTACCATTGTAAGCATATATTTCATACTTCTTGCATTAAGAAATGGGCTGCTAATAAATATAATATTCCTCGCTGTCCATTATGTAAGACGCAAATATTATATTATGAAAACCCTAGTATTGTCAAACCAAAAAAAACAGAAAGAGATTTTATGGATAGGCTTATAAAAGTACGTATTTGGGCTAAATATGAAGCAGAACAAATAGCAAAAGCTAGTGCTTATATAGAAAATAGACAAACACAATTAATAAATAGAACAGCACGCGACGGGTCAAGCGTTAGAATGACAAGGGGTCATAAACAAATGTTAGAAGAACAAATTAGTAAGTCGCAAACAAAGATAAATATGCATAATAGTATTAATTATAGAGCATTATTGCTTGAATTAGAGCAACAATTAGCGGCTAATATAGTAAGAGAACGAGAGATTGCTACACGCACAGATGCAGCACTGCTACAACTGGAGGATGATAATGACAGTACTAGTGACAGCACTAGTCATCGTTATGGTGGTGCTCGTTGCAGTGGCGCTCCTTGTGGTGGTGCCCGTTGCGCTAATTGCATGCAATAATAATATATATAACAGTTTTTCAATATAAAAAATGTTTTATATATTATATAATATGTTATCTAATGCTGTTAGCAGTTATTATAATAACATAAATAATATAAATTATGATAATACATTTTTAACTACATATAAATTGCATAGTGACGATGATGATAGAAATTTATGCTATCAGCTACAATTATTACAGGCACTCAACATTTCTAATTATGATAGTATGATATTGGCTACGCATATTGATAAAATAAGTTTTTTTTTGCAAAATAACTCGGAGTTAGAGGCTATTTTAAAATTATTAAAAGAAAAATATAAAGACACTAATATTGCCTTTATGATTGATGGTCACAATAGTAATGCACTCTTTCAGCTTCTTTTTAGTTACGATTATTTTGACGTAACTCATAAATGTTTATGTAAATATATAAGCGAAAAAAAGCAAAATAATGATGAGCTAGCAAAAACTTATTTTGACGAACTTAAAAATGTAATTTTATTATAATACTTATAACTTTATTTTAAATATTATTTGTCATTATTATTAAAATATAATCACAAATAATGAATAATCATTCTTTTATGTAAATGCTAGTGCATAATTTCTTTATTATTTTATCTTCATTATTTTCCTTATTATTTGCGATTGCTACTAATGTATGAGTATAATAGTCTTGTTTATTTTCATTATTCTGAAAATCCGGGTTTTCTTTTGTCCATTTGCTTAGCGCAAAAAATTGCTTTGTTGATACATCTTTTATTGCTCGTTTTATCTTTTCCTTATTTATATCTTTTTCCCAACTATTTGCTTCCTTAATATATAATGACTCCCGTTTTATATCTGTGCAATAAATAGGTCGCTGATAAAATCCTAATTTATTTATGTTTTCAATTATTACATTGCTTAATCCATTTACTAAGCCATTATGTTTTGTATAATCTAGCTGTTGTAAGCTAACCTCTATTGATTTAATAAAATCACTCATACTAATAGCATCTTTGCATTTTTCATTCAAAAATACTTGAATATTAAACTTTTGATTGGTTGTAGTAATATTATTTCCCACTTTTGGTATTAATTCTTTTATTGTATTTGTCAATTCTTTTATCTGATTTTGTTGCTCTTTTACAACATTCATTATTAATTCTTTCGATAAAGCCAACTGATTATTCAAAATATCATTTGAACTTATATGTGTGCTTTCAATACACCTCTTTTTATGTCTATAAAGTCCTGAGCTGTATTTATATGACTTATTGCAAATCTGGCACTCGTAACAAGTCTGGGGTTTTTGGGGAGGGTTTTTTGTATCATTTGTATCTTTTTGGCGGGTTTTGTGCTTTTGGGTTGCTAAATGTCTGCCGTAATCTTTTTTATTAGCCGTTACAAAGTCACAAAAGGTGCAACGAAAAATTCGGGGGTTTTTGGAGGGGTTTTTAGTATCCATTTATACCATATAAATGATACATAAAAAATCCCTAAACTATTTTTGCAAAATAATTAAGGTTTTTTAAAAAATTTATGATGCGAAAAAAAACGGGCTTTAAAAAGTTTTTAGAGCTTAATGGTCTAAATCGGTTTTTTTGCAAAAAATACTATAAAGGGTTGGTATATATGAAATTGGACATTTATAAATGTCCTTTTTTGAAAAAAATCCTCAAAATATTTTTCAGAAAAAAAACACATTTAAAAACCTTTATAAGTTACAGACCATAAAAGGTCACATAAAAATTTTTAGCAAAAAAGGGCCTTTTAAAAACTTTTTAGTTTAATATAACAAAACAACTTAAAGAAACTTTAAAATTTTTTATTTTTAAACAAATAAACAAATAAACAAATAAACAAATAAACAAATAAACAAATAAACAAATAAACAAATAAACAAATAAATAATAATTTAGATTATATAATAACCCTATGACTTCAACAAGAAATAAAAATAGTCAGTTAAATTATAATTTAGAAAAATCGTGTAAAGAAAAGTTACTTAGAGAGAAACTTTATTTACATTCTTCAAGTGGTCGCCCAACAACCGAAAGTATACCTTGTATCGGTTATACTCCAAGTCATATTTCGAGAGATGCATTGGCAAATAATGCAATAGATATTGAGTCGCAACTTAGAGGTATTGGTTCAACTAACTTAGAAACTCCATGTCAGCAAGTTATTGCAAGTCTTAGAACTTTAGATTTTAAAGAGTTCTTTGAACGACAACCCTACGTTGTTATGCCTTATCCAATGATATACGAAACTAACCAAAGACCTAAACTCTAATCTCTCAAATTGTTTATTTAAAAAGTGTAAAAATATAAAAATAGAAAAATAAAAGAAAAATAAAATAAAAGAAAAATAAAAGAAAAATAAAATATATAATTTTTATTATAATTGATATTAAATATAATAAAAACTAATATAGTAATATACTAATAGTTGTCACTATGACAAACAGTAATAGCTTTATTATTAGCATCTATAATTCGCGCAAAATTTTATTAGAAATTTTGCAAGAGCGAGGATTTAATATAACCAAATATTCAGATTTTGGCATTACAGAAATAGGCATTTTGCTAGAAAACAATCAATTGGATATGTTATTAGAAAATGATAATACTAAGAAAAAGATATATGTAAAATTTTACATTAATAAGCTAATTAAACCGCAAAATATATATGATATTGTAGAGGACTTATTTCATATTGAAACAATTTTAGAGAAAAAGGACGATTTAATGATTATTATAAAAGATGAACCAAACGATACAATGATGGAAAATATTAAAGATATATGGGTTTCTGAAAATATTTATGTATCATTACTAAATATTAAACGCCTACAATTTAATATACTAAAACATACTTTGGTTCCAAAACACACAGTATTATCATTAGACGAAAAAGAACAATTTATGAAAACCTATAATATAATGGATAAATCCCAAATACCAGACATTTCGTTTTTCGGTCCTGTATCAATTGTTTTAGGAATTCGCCCAGGTGATGTTGTTAAAATAGAGAGGTCTAGCAGAACTGCTATTGAAGCAGACTTTTATAGGGTGTGCAAGTTATATTAAATATATATAAAAAGCATATAAAAAAGTATAACACAAAATAAATTTACAATTTTATTATATATAGTAATATAATAACATTATATATTAGTATAATAATGTCTACTAACCAAGAATTATTTATGTTTGATGACTGCTATGCGCGACCAACAACTATATTAGAAGCAAGCTTTAATGCAACCTTAATTAACTCATATAATAAATTTTTAACACCAAACGCCTATGAGTGTGAAAAAAAAGCTTTAAGAAATAATAGTGATTTTTTTATAATTAACGACGTTTCATCAATAGGTAGTGCTAAGTATACTAATTGTTATTTACCAAAATCAACTAATAATGGAATAATAAGTAATGCATTAAATATATTTGATTCAACTTTTGGTGAACCACCATATACTAAACGACCCGCAACTGAAGTAATTGATAGTTGTAGCAATTTTTTCTATAATAATGGTGCAAATAATCCAAATAAGTGCTTTAGATATACTGTAGACAATAAAGTATATGCACCTAAAAAATATTACGCTTATTATAAAAAACCGCTATTTAATAGAACTAATATAACTAGAGCCAGTATTTTACCAAATCCAAAAGTTTATAAAGATAAAATTAGTGAACTGAAAACTTACGAAGCATTGATAAAATTTGACAGTGAAAGGTATATAGATAATGGACCTTTAGTGTTTAGCTTTGAACGATATATATGCAATCCAGAAGAAACTAATAGTGCTCTTTTAGATGCTGATATTCATAGTTTAAAACTTAAATATAAAAACTTATATCACGAATTAGATAGAATAAGTACTGATATTTCTTCTATAACTTATTTGAATGGTTTTGATGATGAAACATTAATTTCTTTAAATGTAGAAATAAAGAAGAAAACAAAAGAGCTTAATAGCTTATTAAGTTTTGGCGGAGCAAATAACGGACGCTTGAGCGATACCACTTTCTTAACACAATTCAAAATTGTAGAAAGTAGTGTTTTATTACTAATAATAATTAGTGCATTGTTTTTTTATAATAAAATGAGAAAAGTGAAATTACCAATATTACCCAAAAATTAGCAATAATATTCAAAAATATTCAAAAAAATTATATATTATTATATTATTAATAATATAATATAATATGGTAAATGAAACTAAAACGCTATTTTACAGTGAGGAATTAAATGAAGACATTAATCAAAATAGCAGTTTGTTAAAGTCAAAAGAAATATTAACATATAACAAAAGTAGGGAACAAATAAACACTAATTCTTATAATTCTATTGTTGACTCTATTGACTATTTAGGATGTATTAATGGGAATTGCAGTAAAATAAAATGTGATTGCAATAATGCAAATTGCAACTGTAACCAATCACAAACACACAATCAACATCATAATAATGAGCATCATAATAATCAGCATCATAATCAGCATCATAATCGCAGGGCCAACTTTATAACAAATTTGGTAGATTTTATATTTGTCTTATTTATTATAATAGTTTTAATTAATATATTATATACAAGAAATGCGCAACATTTATTATATGTTTTAGGAATAACTATAGTATATATATTTTATAAAATATATATTATTAGTAGTTAAAGCATTTATTAAATATAAATTTTTTCATATTATATATTAAAGTAATAATATATAATATGAAAAGAAAGATTAAATTTAATAATCAAAATTTCAAACACAAATTTAAAATATTTGTATTAGTGTTTATACTGATTGCTTGTGTATATTTTTTATACTTTAATAATAAAATATTAGTGCAATCAACTATTCAAAATAGTTTGAATAATGAGGAAACCACCAAGTCAAATAGCATAGAAAATTTCGATGTTTCTAGATATGTAGACGTATGTAAAAATAGAAAAACTAATTTTTATGACTATAATTTATCAGATCCACCATTACGACTTTTTGATATTGGTATAAATGAGAATTGCGAACAAAAATGCAACGACACTTCACATTGCCAATTTTTTTTAATGAAAGAAAACGCACAAGGCGTTGTAGATAATTCAAAATGCTATTTATATATTAAAGAATTAGACCCTAGCTATAATGATAACAGTCTAATGAATATTAAGGTTAATTGTAATTCAACATTAATACCAGAATCAACCAGTAGTTATAACGGGTATGGCTATATAAATAAAAAATATTTTGAATATAATAAAGATAAATTTAGCTATAAAGATGTTTATTTAGATAAAGCAAATGAGATAATACCTACTCTTAAAGCTAATAGAACAAATTTAAACGCTTTAGCAACATCAACTCCATCAACCCATAAACAATTAACTGATAATGATGATAGTTATAGAGCCATTATGAATGAATGGATTACTTCATTTAGTGCTTTAATAGACTTTTCTAAAAATAAATTGACCAGTTATAATGATCAAACAGACATGTTTAATGATGATATTCTTGAAAATACAAAGAATAAACAAATAACACATTTAGCAGCTATTTCTAAAGAAACACCCGAATTAGACAATAAACTTGCCGATGTTAAAAGTAGTGGCTATGTTAATAAATTATTTTATACTATTTTAGCATTTATTATGATTATTACAATAATATTATTAATATTATATAAATTAAATGCTAATGCTATTATTAGTGACAGATTTATGATAATTTATTTCATTGTTATTGTTATATTATTTATGTTTATTCGATTTATGTTAAATAAATAAAATAATAAAATAATAAAATAATAAAATAATAAAATAATAAAATAATAAAATAATAAAATAATAAAATAATAAAATAATAAAATAATATAATATTAATCCTAGTATGGGTTATTATTATGTTAATCCATTGGGCGAAGTAAAAGATATTAGTTATAACTTTTTACAAAATATCAAAGAAGACAGCTTAACACGAGAAGCACAATTAGAAGACAGTAAACTCAAATATGAGAGCCAAAATATAATATTTATATTTTGGTCAATATTTGCATCACTATTTTTATTAATGCTAATAGTATATTTAAGAAAGGTTAGAAGAATGTAAAAGAAGAATGTAACATTTATTTAAAAATAATTATTAAATAATTTTATAATATAGTTTTATATTATATTGTTATAATTAATGGCAGCTACTACAACACTACCAAATATAGATTATCAATTTACTGAATATTCTCAACAGGCACAATCAACACTTGACACTTATAAATCGACTATAAATTCATACTCTCAAGACGCAAATACTAAGTTGACCACTTATAAAAATGAAGTAGATGGTCTTACTACAGATTTAAATACTAAAAAAACCGAATTTCAAAAATCTAGTTCTACAATGCAAACAGCACTTTCTCTTTATGAACAACTACGAACCAAAGTAACTACATTAACAGGTTTAATAAGTGAAGCAACTGCAAATATAGCCACTACAGTACAAACTAATAATGATGCAAAAGCAGAATTAGCTGATATAAAAACTAAAAATATACAAGCTTCAAGTGATGCGTCAGTAACAGCTGGTCACTTAGCTAGTGCAAAACAAGCAGCAGATGATGCATTAATATTAAAAAATACTACAGATGGACATAGAAACCAAGCTCAAGGATATGAAGCATCAGCAAGAACCAGCGCAGCAAATGCCGCAACTTACGCAACTCAGACACAAGCAGAATTAGACAAGGCAATAAAAACAAATGAAAAAATGCAGAGACAATACGAATTAGCACAAACCCTTTTAGGAAACACAGCAAGAGATATAAACTCTGCCAATGCAGGTGCAGTTGCTGATATAATTGTTGAGAAAGGTAAAGCTCCATTTACAAATCTTCGACAAGGTTTTAAGAATTATGAAGGGTTTGTAGAAGGAAATACAAACAATGAACTTACTGCTGATCAGATAAGACTTTTGAATGAACTTACTGAGGATGAGTCAAGAATTTTGAGAGCATCTGTAGTTGCAGCACATGATAATCGTAATAATCTCTCACAGCGCACACTACTTCAAATGTCCGAATTGTTAGCACAAAAGGACACAGTTGCTAGTAATATATTAATGGATTATATGTATAAAAATGAGAAAGGAACAAATGTACAAACTGTTATGGATAGAGTAGAACAGCTTAATACCGATAAAAAGAGAAAACTTGAAATTACTACTTATTATAATAAGTCCCGTGAAAAATATATAAATATATTGAAAGTTATAGTTTTTGCGTGTATTATAATTGTTCCGCTTGTAATTGCTAATAAAAATAATATGCTTTCAAATTCTATATTTATGTTTATTACTGTAACAATCATTTTCTTTACAATAATTTTCATTTTTAGCAGTTTGGTAGACATTTACAAGAGAGATAATATAGATTTTGATAAATACGATATCCCATATAATAGAGAGGGGGCAATATTAGAAAAAGAAGGCACACTTACTAGGAAGAAAAACCCCTTAACTTCATTAACTCTAACTTGTGTAGGACAAGATTGTTGCGACGGAGAGATGGTATATGATAAGGCTAAAAACAAATGTATAGCAACCGAAAATTTTGGAAATGCATTTGAAGATATGATGGCTAATACTACAAAAATTCCTGTTGTACTTCCTGTAGAAGGTTTTAATAATAATTGCAATATGAAAAATACTATGTTACAAAATACATTCGCTTGTAGTACTACTGAAAAATTTTTTACAGATGAATGTAAAAACACTCTTCACATAGGATAGGACGTTAATGTTTTAGAATTTAGCAATTATAAGCTATTATTTATTATTAGTTATTATAAGCTATTATTTATTATTTATTATTATTATATATATATAATAAATAATAAATGGGACAAACACCTTCAGCACCTGTAGCACCTGTTTGCTATAATCCGGCAGTATGCGAACCAGAAGTAGCATATGTTGCAAGAGAATGTAATAAAGTAGGAAAAAATATTTTACATTTAACATTACGAAGAGCAATTATTGCTATTGCAGGTGAAACTTATGGAAATCAAATATTAAGTCAATATAATCCAGCGCTAGCAGGAACACGACAATATAGTTGGGATTCAATGCAATCCGATGTAGTAGCGGGTTTTAAGAATTTTGAAGGGTTTGTAGAAGGAGCAACAAACAATGGTTGTGTTGAGTGTAGTTGTTCTGCAGCAGCAGAAAAATTGATAGCAAAGTGTAAAAATACTAATCCACAAGTTCCTAATGCTATTGTAGATGCTATTACTAGCGCACAACCTCTATTGTCATCAAACTTACAACAAGCAATGAATATTGGTACAGTTACGTCTGAAGTAGAACCAGTAGATCTATGGAGCACTCGTTATCAGCCGGGTTCATCTGTTACTACTAACAACACAGACCCTAGCACCACAGCTCCAGACCCTAGCGCCACAGCTCCAGACCAATTTACTAATAGAGCCCCATTTACTAATAAAGAAACATTTACTAATAGAGAATCATTTATTAATACTGGCAGTGATGCAATATATCCGTTTATAAAAGATGCTATAGAGGCACGACACACTAAATTTAAAGTGACATTAAATTCACCAACCTTTGATTCAGACTGTAGCAGTAGCGCATATTATTCGATGAAAAAGTTTATACCAGAGGAAAAGAAGATGTTAGATACATTATTTGGCTATTATATTAATTATGTTAGTAGTTATGAAAGTCTATATTTACATAAAGAGTCAATAATTAAAATTATAAATGGTAAATTAGATGAATTAGATAAAATACAAAGTAAAATAGATAATTATAAAACAAATTTACACGTTGATAATAGAAAAAATAACTATCAAAGTAGCAACTATGAATTCTATAACACAGTGAGAAAATATATCCTAATTTTATATTATAGTTTGTTTATTTTGTATTTAATTTTTTCTAATTTTTTAAGAGAAAAACAATATACTAATAAGAAAATATTACTTGTATTAGCAATATATTTACTAATTCCAATAATTTTAAGTTATGCAATAAATTTAACATATGAAGGCTATATCTATTTTTTAGAATCTAATAATATAAAAGAAGATACAAAAAGCTATGCTGATATTATAAAAGCATAATAGAAAACAATAAAATAATAATAAATTTTATATATAAATTTTATATATAAATTTTATATAATATATATATATTATATATATATATATAATATGTCTTTTAATGCAAAAGATGCAAGTCCTGCTGATATAGAGCTAATTAATGAAATGGAAGCCAAAGCACTAGAGGAACAAATAGATGCAGAACAACTAGATGCATATTTTGCAGAGGAATTAGCAAGTCTAGATGATGAAAATCAGGCATTTAACGAAGAATTAGCAAGACTTGCTGCCATAGAGCGATTAGCCGCACTTAAAGCAGATGAATATAGATTAGCTACACAACAAGCAGAAAAAGCAGCAAAAGCTCTAGAAGCAGCAGAAGCTGCCAAACAATTAGCTGCCAAACAATTAGCAGAAAAACAAAAACTAGTAAAACCACAAAGAAAACCTTCAAAACAATCTTCAGAAAAAAAGGGTTCAGAAAAAAAGAAGATACCATCACCAAGTTCTGTGCTAGATGATCTAGAGCTCGCAATATTAAGATCTCTAGAAGATGAGCATGATGAAGGAAGAGAAGCAAGTCAAAAGCCATTTGAAGAGTGGATTAATGAGTTTTCAGAAGAACATCCAGCAAGGGCTAGACTCTATGATTTATTTAATGGAGGCGGATGGACTGTTGTTAATCCACGCGGCGATGGTTTTTGCGGTCTTTATGTTGCTGCAATTGATTTTCAAACTAACCACGCTCTCGATACTGACCCTATGTTAATACAGCGTGTACTTGAAATTGATAGAGACGGATTAATAGAATTAATAATAGATGGAATAAAAAAATATTATGAAGCAAGAAACAGACATATTGAGTTAGGCATTAGAATACCCAGCGAATTAGGCGGCGGCCGAGGAGGCGAAAATAAAATAATTAATGTAGATGACAATGACCCGACTAGTTACTTTGAATTGACAGAACAATTGTTAGTAACTAATGAAGAATTTATAAGAGAAAAGTTAAGAATATTAGGACGTTTAGCTAATACACCGGAAGCATTATTTGTATTTTTACCATATATATATAAACGGAGTTATTTGATTTTAAGTTATGATGGACGAAATCCCGATGCTCCTCCTTACTTAACAACTTTTATGCCTTGTTATGCTGATGTTAGAAGAGACGCACGTGGCAATGCAATATATCCATATGGTGAATTCACAAATAGTGCACTAATGTTCAATAATGGACATTATTTTTTACTTAATAATCCAGATAGTGCTATAAAAGCAGAAGTTATTACTAACATTTTAGAAAATAAATTTAGTGATGAACCTAGAAGACTATGGCAACAAATATTTGCTGCTGAGGGAAGAAGACTTAGAAAACGTAAAGTGATAACGAAAAAAGTGATAACACATAAACAAAAATCAAGACCACACAAATCAATAAGGTATAAAGTGGGAACACAAAAAGGGAGAACAAAAAAACCAAGACCACACAGATCGTTAAGGCGTAAACATAAACATAGAACACACACATTAAAAACGCATTAAAAACGCATAAAAAAACGCATAAAAAAACTTAGCAAAATAAGCAAAATAAGCAAATAAATCAAACCACATTATTCCTCGTTATCGCTAGCATCATCATAATTAATTTCAACATTATACCACTTACCTTTAGCGCATTTTCCATATTGCTTACTCATATAATCAATAATCTCTTTTCCATTTGGTATATTATTTCGTCCATATTGCATAATATACCATTTTTTGAATTCTTCCAATAACTCGGTTTTCTTAATAACTCCATCGCGCTTTCTAGAGATTTTATCTTTAGCAAACTCCGTCAAATAATCTTGTCCATCGCGATAATTATCACTAATGCTTGTAACAATTTTAGCATCTTTAACAATACCTTGCGTTTGATATGCCATATTAACCAACATAGAAGCTAATACAGGAGCCCATAATGTAAATTTTTCATCTATTTTCTTATCAATCAAATATTGATATGGAAAATTAGACTTAGGAAATTTCTCCTCATTTTCATATGGACTATCGAGAAATTTAGACATAAAATCGCAAATACGAATACGCCGCCATGTGCCATCATCATTTGTGTTAATATCAAATAACACGTTAGTGCATACAACAAGTTTAAATTGCGGAATAAACGTCACACTGTCTTTGAAAAGCGCACGACCTTGAATGGGGTCGCCACCAGTAATTTCTTTCATAATACCTTCATTAATCTTATCACCTTTGCTAGGTTCTTGCATAACCGCATAACGCACACCCATTAGCGCAACAATCTCAGAAGAGGTTGAGCCAACACAACTGCGATTTTGCGTGATTAGTGTAATAGGAACTGTTGCTTTATAATCGCCCAAACATTTGCTCATTAGCTCGACTAATTTTGATTTACCGTTACATCCACTGCCTGTATAAATATTGAATGTTTGATTGGTGGTTGTTCCGATTAATGTAGAGGCTAAATGCTCCCACATATAGCGGCGCAATTCTTCGTCTGGAAATAATTCGTCCATAAACTTATTAACTTCCTTCATAATAGACTCGTAATTAGCATTAGCACTTGATTTGCACGAACTTGTTAAAGCACTATAAGGAATGTAGTCAATATTGGTAGATTTAGAAATATAATCGTCTGGCTTTCCTTTTCTGTGTATTTTATTTTGAAAGTCAATAACATAATTATTGAAACATAGTAAATACGGATTAGCATCTAATTTATTCATAAATTCTTTATCGTAAAATAATTCTTTTGCTTCTCTCATAATGTTGTTTTTCCAACTAGTAGTTTTGAGTAAAATGCAAATGTCGCCCAATTTATGCGAACGAATTTTTAAATTTTCGGTATTTTCATCATTATTCTCTTTTTTTGTAATGATTTCAATAAGTTCGTGCGACTTAGCACAATATATGTCGTGCATTTTTTTGGATATTAATAATCTAAGAGTGCTGCCCGAATCGATTTCATCCCATTTATGATTTTTGTATTCATACCACTGATTATTTTTAATACTTACGCATATAAACTGGTCTTTAAATAGTTGATATAATACAACCGCCAAGTCGAATTCTGTAACCTTATCTTTCAAAATCATAGTTTGCAGTGTTTGGTCAATATAATAAGAAATAGTTTCGCTGCGAATTTTAGTATATTCGCTAAGATTATCCGTTTTAGCCCAAAACATAATAGAGCGATTTGTTAGGCCGTCATTATTTTTAATATCAAAGCTTTTCCACATACTATAAAAGCGCGGTACATCTGCATAATTAAATGAGCTCGATAATGAGCTTAATTTAATCCACGTCAAAAATAATTTTTCGTGCGTATTTTTAAGCGCCCATCCAACACGTATCCACTTATTGTAGGAACCACCATCATAATAACTTTCAGGTAGTATCATAGCAAATTGATGCGTTTCTTTTACTTCATATTCAGTGCACGCAATTTCTTCGATAAAACATTCGAGAAGGTTGTCTAATGATGCCTTATTATCAATCTTTGCAAAATCATACATATTAAGATCGACTTTTGAGCTAATAACATTAACTTTAGCTTTGTGTTCGCGATTATGCAATTCTTTTTTCTCAAATTCTATTTTCGCAAGAATGGTAGCATTATTTTTTAATTCAAAAGATTGATGACCATTATAACGCGCACTCATTAATGGCAGGTGTTCTTTAATGGCGATTTTTGAAACATTGGATTCTTTAAAATTCCATAGCTCTTCAGCATTGTCATAACTTAATTCAAAATAATAAGTCAGACAATACGCTTTATGTTGTGGCTTACGAGAGCCATAAACTTGCCAATTGACAAAGCCTTTTGTTATTCCTTCGTCAAATACGTCCTCATATTTATTTGTAATAGGAATATTATCCCATATTCCTTTAATTTCGTCTATTACCATTTTACGCAAAACACATTGCACCGCTTTGTGCGTTTTAATACAAAATACAATATGAATACCGTCTTTTGTTTTATCTTCAGTAACATTGACGTCGGGTTTTTCATAAATATACACATTTATTTTTGAGTTGTCGGGAATATCATAAATCTGGTTTAATTTATTAGCATATAATGCAATTAAATCAATAATATGGTCTTTATTATGTTGGCGCTCAGTAACAGATTTGTCATAACGTAAGTCGACATCAACCAATAAAGGGCCGTCTTCAATTAACTGTTTTTCAGTCAAATATTCACGCGACTTTTCTTGAAACACGTGGGTATAATATTTATCCCAAAATTCAGGTAAATTTGTGATGTTATAACTGCCACCATAAATATTTAATTCTTTACTGCCTATTTTGGTATGACTAATGACACCTTTATCGGCTTTAACTGATTTTAAATAGTCATCCCATTTAGATGAATTAGAGTTGCTATGTGTTATATTATTAGTCATTACAAATATTTAATAATTATATATATTAATATATTTTTATTTCAATTTTATAATATTTAAAAAAATGTAAAAATGAAAAAATGTAAAAATGAAAAAATGTAATTAAAAATAATATATTAAATATAAATTATTAAATATATTATGTATTATGAGTATAAATAATAGTGCTATAAAAAGAATAGCTAAGGATGTTAAATATATAATGGCCAATGGCGCTTCTTTAAGTTCGGAAAATATATATTATATGCACGATGAAGAAAACATTATGAAAGGTTATGCGCTAATAGTGGGTCAAGGCGACACACCATATGGTTACGGATATTATTTTTTTGAATTCATTTTTCCGAGCAATTTTCCGTTTTCGCCACCGGAGGTTCATTATTTGACAAATGATGGAACTATGCGATTTAATCCGAATTTATATACTAACGGAAAAGTGTGTTTGTCTATTTTGAATACTTGGGCGGGTGAAAGTTGGACCGCGTGCCAAACAATATATTCATTATTGTTAACATTATCGAGTATATTGTGCGCTAATCCGTTATTAAATGAGCCAGGAATTAAAGCGGACCATAATGATGTACATAAATATAATTTTTTGGTTACTTATAAGAATATAGAATTTGCAATAATTAAGGTGGTTAATATAGTATGTTTTAAAGAAGTTAATAGTTTAAGTAAATCCACCCTTGCAATTATGCATAAATTTAAAGCAATAATAGGCGACACATTTATGGCAAATAAGGAGAAAATTCTTGATTTTATTGATAAAAATAGGGTAACTTATCAAGACTTAATAAATGATGCAACTAGCACTAACTTACAAAAATTGTATATAAGCGTATATAATTTAAAATATGATTTAGAATATGATAAATTGAGCAAATTAATATTAGAAATTAATATTTAATATTTAATATATTGTAAAATTGAGTAATTATTTAAATAATTAACTATTATAAATATATACTAGTTAATTATGGATTTTTGTTCTAACTGTAATAATATGTATTATATCAAGTTAGAAAATCAAGATTGTGATAAAATTGTTTATTATTGTAGAAATTGTGGGACTACAGATGATAAATTAGTAAATGTCAATAATTGTATTTTAAAAGAAAATATTAATGTATCAGAAGATAAATTTAATATTCATATTAATAAATATACAAAATTAGACATCACACTGCCACGAATTAATTATATTAAGTGTCCTAATGAAACTTGCGAAACAAATAAGTCAGGTTACGATGCAAAAAAAAAAGAGATTATTTTTATTAGATACGACGATACTCGAATGAAGTATTTATATTTATGCAGTCATTGCGATTGTATATGGAAAACAACATAAACATTAAGAAGTAATAATAAAATATTATAAAATATTATAAAATATATTTATTTTTTCAAAGTATAATAGTATAAATAATAGAATAAATAATTGATATAAATTTAAAATAATAGTATAATAGTATATTAGTATATTAACATATGGATGATACCAATCGTGACGACCAAGAACCAGAAGAGATTGAAGAACCAGAACAAACAGATGATGAAATCGAAGATGACTTGTCTACGGAAAATGAAGATAAACAAAGCATTGCTACTATTGAAACCGACGACGAGGCAATTGAAACCGATGACGAAGAAATAGACGAAAACAAGTTATATGATTCAGACGAGGCATCAGATAAAATCAATGTTTTTGATAATGCAAAAACAAATTATGTAAAATATGATTATGAGGTGGAAGACATTGGTGACAGCGCTAGTTATAAATTAGATGAAAATTACAAGATGAACCATATATTAAGCTCTCATAATGAGTGCTTACATAAGAATTTTAACGAAATAAAGGAACTGTGCAAAGTTACACGCGATAAAGACGGTGTTATTGTGGATGAAATGCATAAAACAATACCATTATTGACAAAATATGAAAAAACTAAAATACTAGGTATGCGTGTAAAGCAATTGAATAATGGAGCACAGCCATATATACCCAGAAATGAGAAAATTATTGATAATTATGTAATCGCTTTAATTGAATTAGAACAAAAAAAAATTCCTTTTATTATTCAAAGACCGCTACCAAATAACAATTTTGAATATTGGAAATTACACGATTTAGACATTTTATAAATATAAAATTATTTAATATTATTAAGTATAAGTATTAAGTATAAGTATAAATTTAACGCTTAAATCTATTTCCACAATCTAAGCATGTAACAAAGGTTGTCATAGGCTCATCAGCGCTTCGTGTTTGTAATTGATAATATGTGCATTTTTTTGATTTACATTTTCCGCAAATAAAATCATCTGTAGATGCTTCAATTTTTGGCGTAAATTTATTTTCATCTTTAATACGTTTTTCTTCTATTAAAATATCCCATAAATCAGGACGCATTTCTTGATGGTTCATAAAAGCGAGTTCGTGAGCTTTAAACGCTTTCAATAGCAGTTTATCAACAAGTTCCTTATTTTTGAGATTTAATAATATGCAACGTAATTTTTGAATATATAGCGCTACAAACGAATCATTAGACCACTTCTTAATAAGCTTTTTTTCCTCGCTTACACTTAATGTATAATTATAAATACCTTTTTCCAAGTTTGTGCTTATTTTTTCATTATTAAGCACAAGATTAATTTTAGCAATCACACATTGCCGAAATTTTTCAGGGTCATTAATAGTTCTTGTATATTTACTCATATATTACTTATTATAACTATAACAAGTAATATTTATATAATTATCAATTTTATAATTTTTATATTTATAATTTTATGAAATGTCCGTTTCTTCATCCGAATAACTATATAATTCATAACTTAATTCTGAATTGACGTCAATGTCCTCATTTTTATCTAAGTTTTTATCTAAGTTTTTATCTAAGTTTTTATCTAAGTTTTTATCTAAGTTTTTATCTAAGTTTTTATCTAAATTCTTTTCTAAATTCTTTAATATTTTAGCATCATTTGCATTATTGGCATTTGCATCAGCATCGTTGGCATTTGCATCATTGGCATTTGCATCAGCATCGTTGGCATGCGATTCGGTTTCTATTACTTCCTTTAAATCAAAAAAATCATTGAAATATTTGCCATCTAAATTGGTATAGTTATTATTATTTTTAAGCAAAAAAATGCACTTATTATTGCTATTTACATTAATAGCATATTTTAAAAAGATGCTATGTTGATTATAAACTTTAGACGCACTATCCACTTTTGACCATAATTCAAGCTCTAGACCAGAATCAATAGTCCAAGTATATAATTTACTAAAATTATTCGATGATTTATAACCGCATTTTTTATAAATATTCTCTTCATCTACATTTTTAATCTTGAACTGTTTAAAAGTGTCGTTTTTCAATGTAATACAAGATATCATATTAGCAATATTAGTAAGTTATAATAATTTAGTATTATTTGTTTAAGTAATTACAAAATATATAATGAGTTGTAATTAAATATAAATTTTTAAGTTAATATACAAAACAAAACAAATGATTTTATATATTATTAGATGGACCGTTATATATGTATTATTGATTTGTTTATTACATAAATTATACTTATTTTTTCAAGATAACTTGACCACAACTAAAAATAAAGATTATTATAATAGTGTTTTAATTGAGCCTATTAAAAGCGAGCCTATTAAAAGCGAGCCCAGTTACAGCGAGCCTATTAACGAAGAGCCTAGTACCTCTAAAGATTTGAATAATGATTTTACTTATGAAATGAAAAATGAATTGAACAATTTTATTAGCAAAATAAAAACATAGTATGATTTCTTTTTAAAACTGAAAACAATTAATTTAAACACATAATATGTAATATATTATTTAATAAATGTTAAAGCACAATCAAAAACTTGCACTAAATAGTTTCAATGATTTCAAAACTATTAGCAACAGATTTCCGTTAAATAATATTAATAATGCTAACTCAAATTTTAATATAACCAATTTATCAAATACTTTAGATTATTATATATTATACCCAAAAGGCAGGCGAGGCTATTTATGGTTTACGTATTATAAAAAAGAAATGCTTTGTTTATTAATTTTTATAAATAGTAAAAAGTTCGATGATATTAGTAATGAATTTTATAAGTATGAAATAAATTATGATAATACATTATGCTATAATAATGTATTATTAATAGGAACTTATTTTTACAAATATAACAATAATAAATCAGTGCAACATTATTATGTAATAGATAGTGTATTAAACTATAACTATTATAACGCCATTATAACAGCAAACAACAATAATTGTTTTAATAGTAAGCTAAATTTATGCAAAAAGGTTGTACAAGCTATTACTAATTCGACTTTCAATATTAATTTAGGAATAATTTTAGATAATTATGATAGTATATTCAAAATTATATACAAATTAAATTATGATATATATTGCGTAGCGTGCTATAGTAATAATAAATATTTAGGAAATTTTATATTAAATATTCAATTATCGAAAACAATTAACAAAAATGAAACTAATTATGGTTATAATTTTAAAGTAACTGCAACGCTAACTCCTGATATATATAATTTATATATTTTAGAAAATAACAAAGAAATATTTTATGAATACGCACTAATTGATAGCTATAAAACAAGCGTTTTTATGAATGACTTATTTAGGAAAATAAAAGAAAATAAAAATCTGGATCTTTTAGAAGAAAGCGACGACGAAGACGAATTTGAAAATATAGATTTAGAAAAATATGTTAATTTAGGAAAAACTTATATTATTGAATGTTTTTATAATAAAAAATTTAAGAAATGGGTCCCCAAAAATTTAGCAAAAAATAATTATATAATTGATAAAAATAAAATTAATTTAATCAAAAATAAAAATAAAATCTTTTTATAATATATAAAAAAATGTTGTTTGCGTCAAACGATCTAATTGTTCAGGAAGGTGGTGCTACTCAGCAGAATCAGACTCAGAATCAGTCAGCTGGCAGAAGAAGAAGAAGAAGAGGCAGCAAAGGCACAAGAAGAAGAAGACACAGACGCAGCAGACGTCACCACTAAATTTTTTATACTATTGTAAAATAGTATAACTTATTATATAATTTATAATATATTTATAAATTATATAAACAAATGTTGGGGGGTTATTTATACAATAAAAAAGCAAGAACCTCAAGACGGTCATCTAAGCGTTCCTTAAAGCGTTCCTTAAAGCTTTCCTTAAAGCGTTCTTTAAAGCGTTTATTTAAGCGTTCTTCTAAACGTTCTTCTAAGCGTTATTCTAAGACTATGTAAAAGCAAAGCAAAGCAAAGCGACTTTATAAATAATTAACTTTAGAGTATTATTATTATTATTATTATTATTATTATTATTATTTAAAGAATTAATACTAATAATAACAATAGACTATTTAGCAATAATCTATTCATTTTTTATAGCATTGGTGCCCGAGTGGTCTAAGGGGTGCGACTCAAGTTCGTATGGCGTAAGCCTCGTGGGTTCGAACCCCACCCAATGCAATATTTTTCCAAAAAAAAATTTATAAATAAATAAACAAATTATTTATAAATTAAATGCTTTTTTTTGATTTTTTTCGCTTCATTTTTCGCTTTATGCTTTAACCCTTTAAAATGATACACGAGTAAACATATTTTTTTGACGCACAAGAGGAGGAGGTTCGGGCAATTCGCTCTTTACTGGAGGAGTGCTAGGAACATATGATTGACTACGTTCTACTTGTGTAAATGCAATATTTGAGCAACTTTTTTGCCTATTTGCAACATTAGCAACAGACCTATATGCCGAGTTACATTGTTCTGCAGTTTCGCTATAATTTAGGGCGTGACTTGGTAAAATTCCAATCTTTTCGGCCTCTAAAATAGCGTCTTGATTAGCACCTAAATAAATCAACTCAATACCATACGATTCCTGAGCACTAGCAATAAGCTTTTTGAGAGATTGTGCATTGTAATTTGTGCTACAATTTTCACAACCATCCGTCGTAACATAAATCAAACACTTATTGTAACTGTTTGGATTATGAAGCTTTTTCTCCATAAAATAGGTAAGACTGGAACCAATAGCGTCATATAGCGCCGTTTGCCCACGAGGAACAAATTGTCGCAATTCAAGCGGTCTTACTTCCTTAATATTTAGCGACCTAATTAACATATGCTCTTCGTGGTCAAATAGCTTAATAGATACATTTACAACTTCTCCAGGCTTTACGTCTTGCCTAATAATAGTTAAAGCTGAGTTAATACCGCCAACAGTGTCGGCTTCCTTGCCAGACATAGAACCCGAGCGATCAATAATGGCGACAACTTCTTGAATAAACGATGTCATAATTGCTATACTACCTAAACTTTAATAGCTAATTTTTAAATCAATTTTATTTATAGAATTTTCTATTTTCTATTAAAAAACAATAATAATAAAAATTGAAAAAATATAAGGCTTATTTATTAATATATATATATATTAATTATAAATGTCATATAAGGCTAAAGTATCAGCTATTGATGAGCAAAATGGCATAATGACTTTTACTTTGAGTAATGTAAATGTTAGTTATGCTAATGGATTACGGAGAATTATATTATCTGAAATTCCTGTTATAGCGATTGAAAGCTATCCTCACGATAAAAATAATGTAACAATTTTTACAAATAAATCGCGACTAAATAATGAATTAATTAAGCAACGATTAAGTTGTATTCCTATTCATATTGACGCTTTAGAAGACTTTCCATATAATGATTATGTGCTAGAAATAAATAAGAGTAATGCCACTAATTTGATTATATTTATTACTAGCGAAGATTTTCAAATAAAGAATATTAAAACAGGAAAATATTTAACACGCGCAGAGGTTCAAAAAATATTTCCACCTGACCCGATTAGCGGAGATTATATTGATTTATTGCGCTTAAGACCAAAGTTATCCTCAAATAATGATAAAGAACAGTTACACTTGGAAGCAAAATTTTCCATTAGCAATGCTAAAAATAGCGGAATGTTTAATGCAGTAAGCACGTGCTGTTATGGAAACTCACTCGACCAAGTAAAGATTATAGATGCGTGGGCACTAAAAGAAGAAGAACTAAAGCTAAAATATAACAAAGAAGAAATCGCAAATCTTAAAAAAGATTGGATGTTTACAGACGCAAAACGGCATTTTGAAGATGATAGCTTTGACTTTACACTAGAAACACTTGGAATTTATGATAATTTTAAATTAGTCGAAACCGGGGCAAATATATTAATTAAGAAGTTATATAGCTCTCTTAATCTAATAAAGGCAAATATTGATTATATTCAAGAAGTTGAAGATACTATGGAAAACTGCTATACTATTACGCTAGACAACGAAGATTATACTATTGGAAAGATTATTGAGTTTAATTTTTATGACAAATATTTTGTTCAATCAAAAGACCTTAATTATGTAAGCTTTCTAAAGAAACATCCACACAACAGCTTTAGCATTATCAAATTATCTTATAAAAATTCTATCACAAAAGATGACATTATGCTTAATTATGAAGAATGCACTAATAGCGCAATATTAGTTATTAATTCAATCAAAGAATATTTTAGCTCTAAGTAATAGTTATGACCCTAAGTAAAACTTACGACCCTAAGTAAACCTATATTGTATTTTATAGTCAAAAAAAATTGATATTTTTTTATGTAAGCAAATCTAATAATAAGAACAAATAAAAAAATATGAATTGCTATGCTGGATTGGCAAAGCGCCTTATTAAGTCTTGCTTTCCGCAAGTTATTCCTGTTCCACAACTAGAACCACTTGATGCTAAAAATATTGTTAAGCAAGATATGACGGACATTAGCATAAATAAAACATGCTTTGCGTTGAGCGATGCACATGAGCGCCTCTTTAAACCTAAACCCATTTCCGATGAAGAGGCATGGGCACTCGCAATAGCATGGGCGGAAGCAAAGGCAAAGGAACGAGTGGCAAAGGAACGGAAAGCAAAGGAAGAAACCCAGACTAACACCGACGAATCTTATGATTCAGACGACTCTGAATTTGGTGTTCCCACACATCCGGTGAAAAAGTCGGGTCTCTTTACTCACGATGACGAAGACACAGTGGAACAACTTGTCAGGTCTATTATAGCACGGTGGGTAACAACATCAAAGAAATGGCACGCAGCATCAACCATACAGGCAGTTGTAAGGGGGCGAGTGGTGCGTTCAGGGGCCTATAAATTCTTCGACTTTACAGATTATTACAACGCCTATTATGAGAGAAAGGCTGCAGAGGTGAGGCAGTGTTGGTGGGTGACGACATATACATTATCACGGACAGCGGCGGCAATGGCTACATTGTGGAATGTAGAGAAGCGAGCTGCGACAATCATACAGACGGCTGAGAGGGGGAGAGCAGTGCGCCTCACTGCTTGCTATGCAGCATATGATAAAGTTGTTGCAGAAAGAAGACGTACAGCAAAGGAGACAAGACGGGCACGGAAAGTAGCATTCGACCCAACCACATGGTATCGCGTGTAATTGTTGTTTTTATTTATACACCATAAAAACAACAATTATTATTCACTATATCCAACATATTCATTTTTTTTTATATCACGTAACTGACTATAAGACGGAGGTTCAGCATCTTCATCATAATAAATATTAGAAATGTCTAAAAACGGAACATGATTTGTATTATTATTTTTTTTCATATTTGTAGTATTACATTCTTTATTAAAAGAAAATAGTTCACATATATTTCCCATATTTCTTTTATATATTTATATAATAACTATTTTTTATATTTTTTTATAATAAATATTTATAATTTTTTATAATAAATATTTATAACATTAATTAGTTAATTCAAATTTCCATACTATCTTTATAGCTTTCTTCACTAATAACACTATTAGGGCAAACATTAGCACTTGTAACAGACGAATCAAAGATCATTGTTTGAGCGCCTTCGCTAAGAATAGGGGTAACGTGAGGATGAGAAACATTCTTATAATTAATAATAAACATTTGTTGTGCAGGATGTAGCGCATTCACATAATCAATCACATATTTTTTGTCAATAATTTTACTCTGTGGCTTAAGCTCAGATTTGTATTTTTCGTGCAACTTATACATATGTGACTTATATTCAAACTCATATTCTTTTAATGGCTTTTCTTTGCGAATAAAACAACTAATATAATTCATAAATAAATTGCTAGTATAATAATAAAGAGCCAACTTAAATTTATTAAAAATAACAGTATGCTCTGGATAATATTGCAAAAATTCTCCAACCTTATTTTGTTGCTTTAACGATAAATAATTAAACTGCAATTTTGGCTGATTACCTCGCAATTTACGCACCTCTTCATAACTAGCATTTCTAATTTTGCTACGCGTTCCGTCTTTGCTATATAAGAAACAACCAACACAATTATAACCCGCATTACCAGACTCATAATAAGATTTAATTTCCTCGAAATTAGTTAGTGGATACTTATTTACAAACTTAATATTGCTATTCAGAAAAATATACGGCGGACAATTTAGAAGAGACTGAATACTAATTTCATTAATAGTAACTTGATCTAAATTATTAACACTCAAAACATTGTTAATAGGATGAATAATTTCATAGACTTTCACTAAATAAATAACAGGCGACACAATAGGCGTAACAATCCGATTAAAAGGATGTTGCAATACAAAACTATACACATATTTTTCATCTAAACAGTTAAGGTCTAAATTGCAAACATTACACGCCTCGAAAAACATAGAGCGAAACGTAAGATTATAATAATCTTTGAAATAATTGTTATTGTCAAAATACTTGTAATTTTTTACATCATTGAAAAATACAATGTTTCCTCCAACAGTAGAACGTGTTGCGATTTCCCACGTTTGTTTAATATTATCATAAAACACGTTAATCATTGTTCCATCAATATAATCCTCTAACCAGCTATTTTCCGTCGAATATGCATTTACAAAAAACGAATAATCAAGCGACTTTTCAGGCGCAAAACATACAACCTTATTATTTCTAACAATAACAGAACGAAACTTCGAAATAGCTAAATATTCCGCAAAATCAGTCTTCGCAAGAGAACTAATAACCTCTTTAGAGTATTTGATAATCTTGTATTCATTATTGTTAAATGTATATTTTTTAATAGTAAAATAATTGTGTTCATTCTTTAGAGCATTTGTAACATTAAGATTAATTGAATTGGTAATACTTACCATATAGCGACTACACAGTAATAATATTATTTATTATAATATCTTTAAACCGTTTTTGATATTAGTTTTATTAGATGTTCAAAATACAAAAATAACATTTAACTAGAAATAATATTAGAATTATATTAATTTCTATTATAAATATAAGATTATATGAGTAAAATGGAAGAAACAGAAACACAAGCAAGTCCGCTAGCATATAATATTAACCTACAGCTCGGTGATATTATACAACTGGATGCTCCAACAAATAGCTCTCTACACGACAAAATTTATTTTATAAAGTTTATTAACAATGAAAAAATAGTATTGATTGATGCTGCTAAAATAATTACGTTAACATTAGCACAAAATGGTAAATTAGAAGAAGAGTCAATAAGCAACATAATACTATTGAGTAGGCATAAAAGCCCTAGCTTTGTAGTTCAAAACAATTTAGAAGTAAAAAAATACATTTCTATTTATTTCGGAGAACCGCTCCCAAAAGTTTTAAATGGACTAATAACCAACATCGAAAACGATATGATAGAGGTGACAACATTACCAGAAAAAGACGTGCTATATATAGATTTTGCATATTCAGGTATTCCTGAATTTTTGAATATTGAAAAAATAGTAATTCGCGAAAAAGTGGATGAAACCAAATTAGCAGCATCAGAAACAAATAGTCCAGAAAAAGACAATGACAATGCATCGGTTTTATATCAAGGCGACGCACGCGAATTAGACTATGACTTAAAAGTATATGAAACAGCGCAAAATTATGAATCTATTATTATAGACACTATTGAATTAGGCGCGGAGCTCGAAAGCATAGAACACGAAGTAAATGTATCAGACGAAGAACAACGCTATAGCATAGATAAGCAAACTAATGACTATTTAGATAAATTAATCAACGCATATTTACCAGAACAACGCACACCAGAAGTAATAAATAGAATACACAATGAAATAAACTATTATTTGCAATTGCGAACTCTATATTCGAATTTTGACACAAACAATAACCTGTCAATCATCGAAGAACGCGGCACACATTACAAATATTTGAAAGAGCAACTATTTAATTTGAATAAAAAACTCTATTATATATTGCCAATTGTATCAAACGTCCGCAACCTACTAATAAGCGACGTTGGCGAAATAGACGAAATGGAGGACAAAAACTCGTATAGTTACCAACATATAGGAGAATTTATTGAAGCATTAAACGACGTATCTTTAAAATGGATTAATAATAGCTCAAAAGAGAAAATCAATAGCTATAAAGAGCACATAAAATCTCTCTCAGAACTATTAGATAATGTTACAAATTATAGCGAAGAAAACATAAATGTAAATGGCCAAATAACAATGATAAATACTATTATTGATGATTTTTATAATTATAGCGTAAAAAAAGGCGGTCTCGCTAAAGACCGATTTATAATGGACGTATATAATGACGGATATTCTATGTTAGAAACTTATTATGCAAATAATAAGAAATTTAATAAACATATCAAAATAGTTCCTAATGACTTTGTCAATATAATAGGATTTATGACATTGCCATTACCGTTTTTCAATTTGTCCAAACTAAATACTCCATACACAAATATATGCGACAGAGCCAACTTAAATCACAACTTTATTCCTTACCAATTAGCGCTAAATAAGACCACCCTTTATAACAGCTATGTTTTAGAAAGCGACGCTAAAGACAACTTCATCAATAGTAACACCAATATTCATAATAACAACATTTTATCCACTATAAATAATTTTAGCGCACAACCCAGCGACCTTCCTTATTTGGAAAGTCTAAACTATTTGATGGAGTCCTTTGTTCCAACAGCTGAGGCATTTATTGATGAATATGTGAAACTTTATAGCGACCAGTCTCTCGACTACAGAACCTATAATATGGTAAATTTTGTATATGACCTTCAACCTCTAAATATAGATATATATAATTTGCACGCTAATGATTATAAAAAAATCGGCAAGCTAGTAAGCACCAATATTGATTATTATAAAAAAAGCTATAAGTCGAAAGAAACAAACTTTGCGCAATTTTTGAAAATTATAGCTGACTCCAATGCTAGGACATATAGCGACCTGACTAGCAAATACAATAATTTAACTTACTCCTTAAATATATTGACAACCGACTTAAAGGCGGAGCTTTTTAATTTTTATAAAATAAGCGATGAGCTCTTTAATAACAATGAAGAATTGTATAGCGCTATTGTAAAAATCGATAATGCGGACTTCTTTATGCAATGTATTAATAAAAATATTATGGACTTAGTTGTAGGAAACTTGCTCGAAAACTTTATAAAAGCTCACACACGAGAACAAGAAGAACGAGATAAGGAACGAGATAAGGACAAAAGCGATAAAGACGAGCCAGCCAATCTCTCATCTAAAGATATATTAAAGGGAAACATTGACGACCTAGTATCAACTTGCGAACGTTATGTATTATCAAAAAAATATGACTCTTTGCAATCATTAGAAAACGACAATAATAAATTAATATATTTTGATGCAGTATATGATAATACTTTTTACAGCATTATAAATGATTATAAAAACGAACGTGAAACTATGGACCGCAAACAATTTATTGACTTTATAGCAAGTAAGCTAATGGGACAATTAAACTTAACAAAAGTAAACGCATATAGAGAGGCTGTGGCCATTGTCGATGAAAAACGCGAAGTTGTAGATGGAGATTATGCGCTATTGTCGGGTAAATCTAGCAACAAAAATTATATATATGTAAGAAACGCTAATATATGGACACTAGAACCAAAATTTGAGAACAACTTTGTTATAGATAGTAATCAAATATTTTGCAATAGCAACAAAGATTGCGTGTCTATTGATGAAAAATGTATGACTAACGCAGAGGCTAAAAAAGCCAGCATAAATAAAGACGTGGACGCAATATTAAAGAATTTTGAAAATAAATATGACTTAAGCATCGAAGATATTAAAGGTAAAATAAACACTAATTACGAAAATTCTAAAAAAAGAATAGCAAAAATAGACTTGCTAAATAGAACAGCCCGAGAGAAAAACAGCGCCTATTTAATAAGCCTTGAGGAAGTTCAAGAAAATAAAGTGCTAGCGTCGCCTTATGAAAAATTGAGAGATCACATATTAAAACAAAAAGATTTGACCTATAAATACTCTTGCATAAATAAATTTTGCATTAATTTTACAAGAAACGCCATAAAAGACGAGTCGCCACATTGGCTTTATTGTAATCAGTCAGGAGTTCGCTTGTTACCCTCATTTTTCCTAAGATTGGCTAACGTGTTTATTAATAAAATGGACTATGCGCGCGAATTAGACGCTATATGCGCACAACGCGGCACAATTAGCGATGACAATAATTTTTGGGTAGACAAATATAGCGGTTACATTATTAAAACAATCGCATTTGACACCGAAGAAGGCTATGACGAAAAAGGCTTTAAATTATATACTCGCGCAACAGTCGAAGAAGATTACAACATAAATCTCAATCTCAATCTAGAAAGCCAAAGCCTAAGCCAAAGCCAAAACCTAGAACAAGAACAAATGCAAGTAAAGGAAAAAGCAAATTTAAAATCGCTAAATCCAAATATTGGAATTATCTTGAATATACTAAAAGCAATGAGCTCTAATATGGGGATAAATATTTCGCATAATCACGAACTACTTATTAACAATGTTTTAACAATACAAAACGCAAATATTCCGTCGCAACAACAATACGAACAGTTTATCTTAAAGGCGACGCAAAAAGAAGGCAAAGTGAAAGCTATGCCTAGTTATAAAGAAGCATATAATTCGTCACTGCTATTATTAACATTGTCATTTCTCGTATATTGCGTTCAAATAAACATTCCCTCTTTGCAAACAAAAAAGACCTTTCCGGGCTGTATTAAGTCGTTTAAAGGTTATCCGCTAGATGGCGAACAAGACAAAACCTCTATTGCTTATATAGCTTGCATTGCTAATAAGTTGAAAAGCTCTATTGACCCGTGGAGCAGTTTATTGAAAATGTCCGAAAGCACAATTATGAAAAAAATGGAGGCGCTTATTGAAAAATATATACTTCCAAATAAAGAATTGGTAGCCCACTTGAATAAAAAACGCGCTTACTTATTATCGGCAGACGCGGTAAAAGACGCAATACCGGAATATTTGTCCATTAACACTTGGCACACATTTAATCCACCATTAAACGAAATTAAAATTATGTCGGAAACAGTGCAACCACTAGACGAGAGCTTTAAAACCATCTTATATGACACATTTTCACGAGGAAGTCAAAACAATATTAAAGAAACACTGGAGTCTAAAGCAATATACACAAGTTACTATATTATTGAAAAAATACAAAATATTGTTAAAAAAAATAGTCCATTATTGAAAAATTCAAACGACAATCCATTTTTAGAAAATGCGTGCTGTAATTCGACCAAAAACACAATAGACTATTTTATAAGCGAAGACAAGTCTATAGCAACTTATAATAATTATGTAGCGTTTTATAATAATATATTAGCTAGCATAGACTTACTTACATATGCTCCGCAATTATATGACCCTAGAAACACTAAGCAAACACGCGCGTCTAATGAAGTAGCATTTAGCGAAGAATTAGTATATAAAGCATTTATACACTTTTGCAACTTTAATAATCAGGTTCCGCTAGACGACGAATTGCGAGGACTATGCTTGGACAAACCTGCCAAGTTTGACAATAGTAAGCCAATAAATGAAATAATAGCTGCCTTAAAAGAAGAAGGCAAGGTTTATAATTTTGCCTCCTTTGTTGAACTAATACACATAATAAGTAAGCGAAACATAGTAAACATACCGGCAAACTTCCCTATTTTAAACAATATTGAGGCAATGCGTATATTAATTGAGGCCTATAGGCAAAATAGTTACTATAATTTGGACGACGACTTAATAACTAACTTAGAAGTTTTGCTCGATAACTTTTCAATAACTGCAGCCGAAAATAGCGAACTCCGTAATTTTAAGAATTTTATAGGCAAGTCAAACGTACTATTAAAACAAAATATATTACAAATAATCAGCAAACAGAGCTCAATTAGCAAATCAGATGTTGCTAAATTCTCTCAAAATATGACTATAGAAATAGACGTTGACAATATTAAATTTCACCAAAACTATATTATTAACTTTTTATATGTGTTTCCGTCAATCATTAGCAATAAAAATATTAATTATGGAGCAATACCGAAGCATTGGAAGCTATCCGATATTCACGTAAAAGACCTTTTTAACATAGTGCAAAAATACTATAATAACTTGAATAACTTTGACGCGCGACCTGAGCTCTTGCTAGCATTCAAAATAATTGCTAAGCGCTGTAAAATTTTGGTGGAGCTAATGCGTGTATTTTTACATAATAAAACTCTTATGAAAAGCTCAAAGTCAGCTATAAAAATCAACAGCATATTTGACGAACAAGTGGTAACTATGTTTTACAATTTTATATTTTATAAATTGATTAATGAGCTAGTAAATATTAGCGACGACGAAGAATTTTTGCTAGAAATTCAAGGGTCAGAAATAAATGACTATGCAAAAGACCAATTTTTGAAAAACAGTGTTGCCTATGTTTTAGAATATATAAACATAATGTCTAATCATCATAATTTAATTAATAATGGATACAAAAAGGTAAAAGAGAAAATTAATATGGCAAAAGAAAAAGAAAAGACTATTATTACCGACTTCCTTAAAAATCTCTCTGACGAAGAACGCGAAATTGAAAATGTTTTGAAAAATAATAAACTTGAAAAGTGGAATAAAGGTATGCAAAAGGGTCTAACCCAATATGTAAAAGAAAATTATGACGAAGAGCGTGAGGCGTTAGATAAACAAGCGCTAAAAGAACGCAAATTACAGCAAAACAATAATGTAACTGCAATGAATAGAGAATTGTATAATCTTGATAATGATGAAACAGAAGCAATAGACCAAGCTATAGATGAAGAAGAATATAGCTTACAAGATGTTCCAGATGATGACGATTTTAATTATGACAATGACCAAGATGGAGATTATGGTAACGGCCCAGATGACCGAGATTACGATTAAAACAGTTTACAGATTTTTTTTATTTTTTATATTTTATTTAGGAATTTTATTTTATATTATATTTGTATATAATATAAATAGAATATGGAGGGATATGCAGGTAATGAGGGCTACTTATTGCAAATGGATTATCTAGACCAACAGGCTAAGGAAGCAGAGGCTAAACGAAAGCTGACAATAGAACCAACACAAAAACACACCCCAGAGCACTACAATTGGTTTAAGCGCAATTACGGTCATTTGATTTCTTTCCCACCAGGTCATCAAACGACTGAACTAGACATAAGTAATGTCTATCTAAAATATTATCCTTACCCCCTGCAAGGAGGTCGTCGAATGAGATACAAATCAACTCGCAGACGTGGCAAAACAAATCGCAGACGCGTCAAAACTCATCGCCGCCGTCATCGCAAACACTAAGAATTATTTTATAACCTAATGTTATAGCAAAACAGAGCGCTATGACTATAAAAACCTAAAAATTGAAATGAAAATAATAACGTTTATTTTATACAATAAACAAACGTTATTATAATTAAATATGTCAGGATATATTTATTGCTTTTCAAATGCTAATATGCCTAATATTCTTAAGGTCGGTATGACTGAGCGAACACCTGATTTACGATTAAATGAAGCAAATAATTCTGGTACTTGGACAATTCCATCATATAAAATAGTCATTGCCAAAAAAGTATTAAATCCTAAACAAAAAGAATTAACACTTCATATGTTGCTTTCTCAATATACACAACGAATTCATCCTAAACGTGAGTTCTTTCGTGTTTCAGAAGAAGAAGTAAAAACATTCTTTGATTTAATTGATGGTGAGTTATGGGTTAAAACACCAGAAGAAGAAGAAGACGATGAAGAAGACGATGATTCTGAAGATATTCCTAAAAAAAATTCTCGTAATATGAGCAAATGTTTTAGTGATGGACAGAGATTACGCCATACAATTGGTATTAATAAAACTTGGATTGGTATATATGATGCTTCAAAAAATGAAATCATTTGTGATACAAAGTCTTACAAATCATTAAGTAGATTTGCTGCAACGCATTATAGTATAGAAAGACCAGACCGTGGCAATTCAGCAAATGGATGGGCAGAATGTGAATGCGAAGTAAATGGAAAATGGATTTCTACATATAGTCTGTAAAAACTCTAATCTAAGCTTTACTTCTATAAGAAGTTAGAAAACATGTTAAGACTCTATATTCCTTAGCTTTATGTAACGGAAACCTTCTTTCAGGATAATCTCTTAATTGCTCTACTAATTTGCTCCAGGTTGTTCGTTTTTCATATCTTTTAGCAGCTAAGTCGTAAATATTTATAAACACTTTTGCTTTTAATAAGCGACGTGCTTTTGTTTTTGATGGTTGAGGTTCTTCGCCAAATATCACCAATTTATCATTTAACCATACCAAATCATTTAAATTTTGTTCCATAGTTTTACCAATATTATCTCGCTCTTCAACTATCTTTGTAATTAAAACGTGAATGTCTTCATATTCTTTACAATTTATTAAATTAATAATAGCATTGAACGGAATATGCTTACTCTTTAGTTTAACTTTTAATTCGTCTATTAAATCATAATATGGGGACGCCATTATTTTAATGCTGTTATAATACTATTATAAATAGCATTTAAATCAATACTATTTATAATAAAGAGAAAAAAAATAACAAATAATTCCTATAACAAATTTTCTAATTATTCTTCTGATTCTTCTTCTTCTAATTCATCAACATCAACATCCACATCAACACCTACATTTTTAACAATTCCCTTAATAAATTGCTCAGCTAATTCTTTATTATTTTCAATTTCGTTTTCTAATTGCTTAATAAGATTACAATTGTAGTCACAATAGGCAACAATCTCCTTCTGCTTTTCGAGAGAAGGGACTGGGATTTTTAGTGATTTTAATTCATCCATTTCTAAATTTTTTTGTGCTGTTCCTCTTGCACAATTATATATAATATTTTGATTGTGTAATAAGTAATATCCAATATATTTATGTAATAAAATTTCGGTTTTAGGTTTTACTGACAATCCACTATCATTTAAGAATATTTTTTGATTAATAAATCTAACACATTCTAACGATAACGCAAATCTTCCAATAAGAATATTAAATCCATCACGATTAAATGTTTCCGTTGAAAACATTGCTCTTCCACTTCCATAAACTGGATATTCTCCTTCAATATTATTACTTCTAACAATTCTTGTTCCATAATCAATACTACAAACCTCTCCTAACTCTTTCACATTATTCTCTCCAAATATTTTTTGATTATTCAAACAAAACTCATTTAATTGCTTCAATTCCTCAATCTTTGTTAAGCTTGTTTTATTTGCTTTTTCATATATATAATCTAAATAGGCTACAATAGTTTTTTGTTTTTCGAGAGAAGGGATTGGGATTTTGAATTTAGATATATCATTTGTAGAAATATTAGGTTGCGCAGTTCCTTGTGCTAAACCTAATACTTTTTCATCAATATTACAACATACATACCAATAATATATATATTTTTGATAAATACCTGGTTTTGCATTTATCTTGCCTACTCGTTGGTTCAAATAAGATTTATTTTCTAAATTATATATTCCTATTTTTCCTGTTGTAGCACCACTTAATGCTATTAATATATCCCCTTTTTGTATTTCAAATGATTTATATTTATTATTTTCTTCAATATATTCCGTTATTTTATTTTCATCAATGATTCCATTTTGAATGGATTTAATTTGTAGAATACCAATATTTGTAGCATTCTGTTTTTCATAATTAGTTGATTTAAAAGAATAACCATTTTGAAACTCACAAACCTCTCCAAGTGTTTTTACTAATACATCTTCTTCATATTTGTCGACTTCACTTTCATCTTTCATATATTCCGCATAATTAAGTGAATAAGAGTTATTCACAATTTTCTCAATAGGAACTTCAACCAACAGATTTTTAACATCTTCATATGGATTAAAGTCATAAAATGCAACTTTGCTAGTTTGATGTGTTTTTGAGAACTTATAAGCTCTTCCATTTTCTTTTTGAGTTTTAGAAGATGATTTGATTAATGTTTCCAAAACATCACTTCCTTCTCTCTTTTTCACAAAATAAAACACACAAGTTTTAATTGAGGTATAAGTGAAAATTCCAGATGGCAAATAAATAATTTCTTTCAAATCGCATGTTTTCATTAAATATTCTCGTACAGCTACTAATGTTTTATTAGTTTTTGAAAATAAATCTTGTCCATCAGGTAACACAACTGCAGCCTTTCCATTGATTTTTAACATATAAATAATTGCTTGAATAAACAAACTAACCGCGTTATCCGATTTAATAGGAATATATTCGTTTTTAAGCGAACTTTCAAAATCATCATATTTTAATCCTTTAATACCAAATGGTGGATTTGCTAATACATTATCAAACTTTCGACTAATAGGTTCTCTAATACTATCCCCATTTTCTAATTGTTCGAACATATGACCCGATGAAATTAACATATTTGAAACCGCGAGTTGATATGTGTCTGGGTCTAATTCTTTACCATATAATCCTTGTGTCTTAATAAAATCCCAATTAGGTTCTATAGCTTTAACTTTTGATTGTTGTAAAATAACTTGCAAATAACTAATTAGGAAACCACCTGTTCCCATTGTAGGATCTCCGCAAGTTTCTATTGTCCCATCTGCTTTAATTTGTGGATTAATTAACTTTACCATCATTTTCTTTACCAATGGTTGAGTAAAATATTGTCCTAATACTTTACCTGTCATAATATCTTGGAAAACTTCTTCATAAGCATTACCCAAAACATCATAATCAGTGCTTGATAAATCAAGTTTGTATAATTTCTCAATTATTTTTTTATAACTTGATTGGTGACGAATATCAAAACCTTTATCTTTCAAAAATATATTTTTTGTAGTAGGATGAACCGATAAAATAATATCCCATAAATATTTCATAATTACAGGAATATTTTCCTCTTTTTCATCTGCTAATTTAGTAAAACGAGAGATTGCTAATAGTCTCTTTTTATTAACTTCAATAACACTTTCATCAAAATGCGAAGCTAAATCATATTCATAGTCATCAATATTTATTTCATTTCCAATATAAGGTTCAATTAATTTTAATATTAACAAATACGATAAATTTTTTAATGCTTTTTCTCCAGTAATACCTTCATTATCTCTCAATACATTTAAACACGACTTGAATACACTAGTAAGATGAGACTTAGTATCATTACTAGTTTCTTTAGCCTTAGCAATTTGCTCCATTTCTTCTAAACTAATACACGGAGCCTTTTTGATTTTATGTCTTGTATAATCGCATTTTTGAGCAAACACCTTTTTGCATAATTCGCAGCTATAACTTTTAGGATTTGCCATTTATATATAATATATATTAAAAAAAGTAAATTTAACTTTAAATCAATTTTTTTAATATTATTATAATTTTTGAAAAAAAAGCATTTTTTACTTTCGCCCAGCTTACAAAATAATACTAGGAGACTTTTTCTTATATTTAATTTCAATCAGCTCTCGTAAATCTCTCAAATTATAATAGTCAACCCAAAATCCATACGGTGGAAACAATGAATCTTTTGCACATAATTCACTACAAACAATTGCTAAATCTAAATTCTTAAAATAAGTGAACCTAATTTCTGGATATAAATCCAAATATTCATTTACCTTACTTTTACAAGTTTTCAAGTCATAATAAACTCGCTCTATGCTTAAATAATCAATCCAATTTGTAAATACTCCTTTATAAGCTGTTTCAGGGTCATCAGGTAACTTGTTCAATCTCAATGTTAAAGCATAATAGTCCTCTTTGGTCTTAATATTATGTTCAGCAATAATTTTCTTTGCTTTTTCGTAACTTGTTCCTAAAGCACATCGCTTTACTGTTTTAAGTCTTAATTCGTGTTCTAATTGTTTCTCTAAATCACTAATAATAGGGGGCTTAGGAATTGGTTTAGGTCTAGGCTTATGAGGATCTACAATATCAACCCTAACCACCTTAATCTTATAACTAATAGTTTCGTCTTCAAGACCCATTTGATAAATTACTTCTCTCACTTTTTTCCAATCTGAGTTATTGCTATTATCCAGCCAATTGTTATTATTTATAATAGGCAAAATGATTTTAGTTAGCTTGTCAGGTTGTTTAGCATTCTTTCGACTAGCTCTTAGCGCTGATTGCACTATGCGAATATTAGAGGTCATATTTTCTGCAAAAACTACACCATCTAATAAAGGAAAATCCCAGCCTTCGCCTAAACAATATACACAAGTAATAATGCCATAGTGCGCCTTTTCAAACGATGCAAGTATATTTTTTTGTGTTTCCTTATTCATAGAGCTATCATAATTCGAACAATATAAATTATCTACACTAAAATAACTCTCACTTAACAGCTTTTCTATATAGCTATTTACTTTTAGCGCATGTTCTTTATTATTAACATAAATCAATAAATGGTGAGAATGCCCATCAGCAATACTTTTTAAGCCAGCATAAGCACTTAAAAGAAGACGTTTGTCATTTTCGTCATCATTACTAGTATTGTTACCCTGATTAGTAATTAATAAAGCTAATGTGTTTAATTGATCTTCATTAGTATAAAGGGTTTGGATTATGTAATCACAAACAATGTTATTTTGAATTGCCCACAATAAAGGACGCTTAGTAATAATTTTTCCAAAATAAGCTTCATTACTATTTGAAATTAATAAATCATCATCACATGAGCAGTCTTTATTTTCTAAAATTTTTAGCGTAGCGGTTAATGATAACTGTTTAACACAATCAATTTCTAAGATTTTCACGTAGGTCTTATGTTCTTCTTTAATAATATATTGGCTTGTTAAATGATGAGCTTCGTCCAAAATTTTCATATCAAATCTAAAGTTTGCCGATAGGCTAGCACTGCAAACTTTATGAGAGCTTGCATAAGTAGTAATTACAATACACTTTTCTTTATTTTTATTTAAGAAGAGACTAATATCTTCGATGCTAACACTGCTCTTAACAATTAAGCACGGACAACCAGGAAATAGTTGTGCAATAACCTTTTCCCATTGAATCAATAATAATATATTAGGAACACCAATAAGAATAGTATGCGCTGCTAGGTCTTGACTAATCCATAGTGAAATAAGTGTTTTTCCAATTCCACATATTAACACAAGAAGACCTTTATTATGTTCTTGAAAATGTGAAAGTGAGAGATTAATAATATCAGTTTGATCAGTTCTTCTAGTATATGGATTAATAATTGTTTCTTTTAATTGTTTTGCTATTAAATTTGCCAAACGCTTTTTGCGTTGATTAATATATTCTTTGCGTTTAATGTTATCGATTTCCTCAAGAGACAACTGTCTAGCTTCAATATTACGTTTTTTTAATTGTGCTATAATTAGTGGAATAATTGATTTTTTATAAAATTCTGTTCCACCATCAATATATACATTGAAATTCTTAAAATCGTAGCGTAACCATAATTCAGCACGAAGCAATTTTTCAAGCGGAATTTCAAAGACGTGTGAAAACTCACCGCGCCTTATTTCACCTGTTATATAAGTTGTTTCTCTATTTGAAATATTTTGCGTTATACCCAATTTGCAAGCACCATATATATCATATGCTTCGTGTTCTCTAATATAAAGTTGTCCCACTTTTGCCATAATTAAGTCTGCTAATTATATTTTATACTTAATTTTAAATTATAAAATAAAATTAACTATATCAATTTTTTCCAAGAAAAAACATAAAAACAATAAATCTACCAATTTTTATATGTTCTATTTTTGCGTTTTCTAGGTTTTCTTTTATGCAAGCTATATTTTCTTTTGTTAGCGCGACCTCGTGCGCGACCAAATTCACTAATTGCATCAAAACTTGCTCCAGGGGGTATTTTTTCATTAAAATCGTACATCCAAGTTCGCATTAATGACCCGTATTTTTTATTTTCTTCTTTCAAAGTCGGCATTAAATCGTTCCACCATATTTCGTTAGCTAATGCAGTATTATAAGCTTCCAAAGCATAATTATATGTAGCGCGTGCCTCTGCTTCTGTGCGAGTATAATGACTAAGCATAGATTGTCTACTTGCAAATATGTTAAATGCGCGACCAGTAGCTTCAATTATGCTATTATGTTCAATTATACTATTATCGGCATCTCTATCAAAATTTGCTCTTGACTGTGCTAATAGTATAATATCATCATCCATAATGTCTTTAGCTTCATTCATCATTAATTGTGCGCTAGTTACTGTGGCTGTTAGCGCTTGTGTTACTGCGTTAAATTCGCGTTCATCAATTAACGCTTTGCTTTTCCATTTAGCACTCAATTTATGTAATAAAGTTAAATAATTAGAATGAGCACTATTATAAGCTTGCTCTGTTGACAATATATAAGCCATATATAATAATACTAAATATAATAATATTATAATATTTTTATATTATTTTTATATTGTTATAATTTATAATAATGCGTCAAACATATAAGAAACATAGAAGAAAAGCAGGAAGTAGAATCGCAACTGTTCGTAGACTAGCAGAGTCTATGTCACTACAAATAAACCCTAATTTTGATTTAGACCCTTTTGTTTTAGAACCAGAAGCATCAACAGTAATAAAACGGAGCATAAAAAAACATATGAATAAAAAGGCTTATACTCACGCAACAGTAAGATTTTATACTAATTTAGTATTATTTAAAAATGTATTAACAGCATTAAATGCTAATGATAATTCGAAGGCGTTAGCAAAAAGCAGGTTATTAAACAGCATTCCAGTGGGGCGAACTCTTGAAGCATTTTTAGAAGTGCGTAATGTTGTTCCAAGTATAACAAGATTGCGCGAAACATTAAGTGACCCAGATTTTACCTTTCCAGAGCGTAACACACAAGCCTATTTCGAATTAAAAGGATTTATTGATGATATAATTAGATTAATAAGAGATCCATTACAAGGACGTATAGAAGTCCCATTAATAATACAGCGCCAAGAAAGAGTGTTAGGAGGCCCATCAAATCTTGGACAAGGACGAAGACTTAGGTCTAGACGTAATAAAAGAAGAGTAAGAAGTTAAAATATATAAAAAAAAGAATATAAAACTATAAATAGACTATTATTTTAGCATAATATACTAATTTTCATAATATACTAATCTTCGAATATTTTATAATATTTTTATAATATTAATATATTATATATGGCGTCTTCTTCTTCGTCAAATTCAGATTTATTAACAAAAGAAGAATTGGAAGCAATTGATTATCGTCATTTACTTGTAATGGACAAGAATTATTCATTTAAATTAAGTAAAAAAACTAAAAGCACAAAGAAAGACAAAGAGTCAATAATTAGAAGATTATTAAAGCACCAAGTTAAAAGAAGCAAATTTGGCCCAGAACTGGCTTCTTATTTGCGTTATGAATTAGAGCATCCAATAGCAAAGGCATTACCTTCAGGGACTTTTTTACCGCCTTATTTAGTAGGAGAAATATATACTATGAAAGAAGAGCTAGAAGACAGAGATTATGAAATGGCATTCCTAAAAAATATATTTGAGCCGACTACAAGACCGCAAAATTTTGGCGCGTTTTTTAATTTTACTATTAATGGTCAAAATGTTCGACTATATATGGAAGGCGACAATGCGCGATTTAATGGACACGTCGAAAATTTATATAGTCCGAACTTTTTCATTAAAGATTATAAATATTTAGTACAGCGTTTCGGACTAAATGCCAAACGATTACAAGAAAATGGTGCATATAGAGACACAATCGGTCATAGGTCGGGACGTTATGGACCCCAACCACCGTTTACAACTACAATTCCTACTAGGGCAATATACGATAGCTATGCCAACTTTAAACGCTTACATATTGATAAATTTTTTTATGAGAATGTATTGGCTGCTTATTCAATGATTATTGTTATTGGTGATGTAATAACAACTATATTTAATTATCAAAATAGTCATTATGTTCCTAACTATCCGCAAGCTAGTGCAAACACAACATTACAAACACGTTATTTGCCTCATGCTCATAATAAACCAGTAAATGTATTAAAAGTTTATATTAAAGAATTAAATAAGCTATTGTTAAAATTGCGCGGTTATAAAATATTATTAAGTCCTAATGTAATAAGTGGTATAAATAATAGACTGGACACTTTAAATGAGTATTTAGTTGAGCCCGATGCTAGCATTGCGAACCAAGCAAACGCCAAATTTAGCATTAGAATTTTAGATAATGGCCCCATGCTTCCTAAAAAGCAACGGTCATATACTCCACGCAGAAAATCAAAGTCTATAACACGTCGACTAAAGTCGTTTTAATAGCTTTACGAATTTTCTTTAAGTCTTATTTTTATATTATATAACGCATATATATAATATAATAATGGCTTCTAGTTCAAAAGATGAGTTTTTAACAAAAGAAGAATTAGAGAAATTTGATTATAAAGAGTTGGTTAAAATGGATAATATATATTCATTTAAGACAAGTAAGAAAACAAAAAGCACAAGAGTAACAAAAGATGCAATAGTTAAAAGATTATTGAAGGAAGGAGTAGAAAAAGCTAAATATAAGTCAAAACTGAGCTCTTATGCAAAATATGAATTTGAGCACCCAATTGCAAAAACAATGCCCTCAGGTAATTATTTACCTCCTGATATTGTCGGAAAAATATATACTATGAAAGAACAAATTGAGGACCGCGAATATGAAATAGAGTTTGTCAAAGCAGTGTTTCAACCGAAAACATTACCTGCTAATCAATCAGATTTTTTTAATTTTATGTTAAATGGTTCAATAGTGCGTTTGTCAATGACGGACCCGAATTTTCAAATGCACGTTGCTAATTTATATAGTCCAAATTATTTTATTAAAGATTATAAATTTTTGGTGTCAAGATTAAAAGTAAATGCTAAAAAAATGAGAACAGAAGGTGTGCGATATACTGAAGGTAGACAAAGAATATTAGCCAATTTTTTTAGTGTAAATGTAATTCCGACTTATTCAAGGCTAATTGTTATTAACAATATATTAAGAAAAATAGAGGCTTATAGAAATAGTCACACTGTGCTTAAGTATCCACAAGAAGTAGCAAGCAGATTATTAGAAGCAAGTTATGAACGTTATTATTGGCCTCCAAATAATCCGTTATATGTATTAAAATTTTATATTAAAGATTTAAACAAAATGCTGTTAAAATTACGCGACTACAAAATATTATTAAGTCCCAGCATAATAAAAGAGTTAAATAAGAGCTTAGACAAATTAAATGACTATTTAGTCGAACCTGATCCTAGCATAGTAGGCCAAGCAAATGCAAAATTTAGCATAAGAGTGTTAGATAATGGTCCACAGTTTGCTGTTAAATCGCGGTATTATAGTGGAACCAAGTCGCGTTCGTTAGTTAAGAATAAGATTAAAGTTAATAATACTAAGAAATTAAGACATAAACTACAAAAAATTAATATGCAAGATTTAAAAAAAAGTCAAAAATATAGTGCTATGTTACGCGCGTCACAGTTAATGCCTAAGAATGTAACACATAAACGCGGAAAATCCTTATAACATTATTTTTAAGTCTTATTTTTAAGTCTTATTTTTATATTATATAACGTATATATTTATATAATATATATATAATATAAAATAAATTAATATGTCTAACAAGCTAGTACAGGTTCCATTTACACCAGTAGCTAGTTATAGTTATCCGTTTAAAAAGTCAATACCAAGAGGTTATCAATATCATTATCCATTAGTAAAACTATTGGGTGACAGAGAAACCGCCCTAGTTGATACTATTTATAGTATAAAAAATGAGGCCGAACTTAAAGAATACCCATATAAATTTTTAAAAACAGTATTAGCCAATTTTTTGGCTAATAGCAAAAAAAAAAGAGGAAGTGATACTGATCAAAGCAGTCCTATTTTATTAAATATGGACGATGCTGAATTACAGAAAATATTTACAACAGACACATTTTTTATAATTGATTATGACCACTTAATTAAGAGATTTAAATTAACAGGAGACAAATTAACAAGTAGAGCAAGACATAGTGGAACTTATAGAAAGAAAGATAGATCGCGATTAGCAGATATAAGTAGCAAAAGAAAATCATATAAATCCTATAACGCATATATTTCTAATAAATTCACAGATATTATTGGTGACCATCTTTTGCCCAGTTATGATTCATATTTAGTAATAACAGAGATGATAAGAATAATAATTAATTATTTGCGAACTCTTCGTGGTCGTCAAAGATTTCGAGGTTCTGTTCAACTTCAACCTCAATATTATACTGATATTAATATTCCTACTAATGCTATTGATATAGACAGACGCAAACTTCCGTTTCGTGAAGTATGGCATAACACAATAGTAGGATACACAAAATATCAACATATATTATATGATGAAGACTTAACTGAAAAAACGTTGCCTTGGGATACGCTATCACCACGTAGAACAAATATAGGTCCTTTTGACGTTCTTCTTTATTATATTTTAGAGTTAAATAAACAGCTTGAATTTTTGTCCATATACAGAATAAGTATTAACAGAGCACTATTAGATGCTATTAATAAAGATTTATCATTAATAGAACATAAAATGATAGAATTATATGAACTATATGAACCAGGTATGCAATTACAATATACTACCGACGATGTAGATAGACCACTCTTTAAAATTGAAATACCACCTTTAACAAGTCATCAATCGGCAAGATTAGCAGTAAGACCTAATTCTAGTCGACGACGTGCAAAATCAATATAATTTTTTAGTATTATTATTATATTATATATTGCGAATATAAAATATAATAAACTAAATCAGTTAACCGCTACACATTAAACATTCTTTTTTATCATCTTCGTCTTCTTCTTTATCTCCTTTTTCCTTATCGGCCTTATTCTTAGGCTCAATAGTAAATTGTTGCGCTTGATGCTTCGCTTTTCTGCGCAAATAATATATTCCAGTTTTCAGTCCAGCCTTCCAAGAATAAAAATGCATACTTGTAAGAATTTTGGAGTCAGGGTCTTCAATCCATAAATTCAAGCTTTGCGATTGGCAAATATAAGCACCTCTATCGCGAGACATATTAATAATTTCTTTCATAGGTAATTCCCATACTGTTTTATATTTTTCCTTTAAATGAGGCACCAAATTTTGAATATGACTAACACTGCCTTTATTAGCAATAATACTATTTTTAAGGTCTTCATTCCATAGTCCTAATTTCAGTAAATCTTCCACTAAATATTTATTTACAAGCACAAAATCACCCGCCAAAGTTTTCCTGCTATAAATATTGCTTGTAATAGGTTCAAAGCACTCATTATTCCCTAAAATTTGGCTCGTGCTAGCAGTAGGCATAGGAGCAACAAGCAAGCTATTACGAATTCCATAAGTCATAATATTTTCTTTTAACACTGCCCAATCATAGCGACCAGAACTAGGAGTAACATTCCATAAATCAAATTGTAGTTCTCCGTAACTCGCCGGAGAGCCTTTGAAAGAACTATATGCACCAAGAAACTCGCTATCGAGATTGTCAATTTCTGCTTTAACCGGTTTAACACAAGCAAGTGCTTTTTCAATTAATTTGTCATTTTCTATAGCAATATGAATTGAGGCGTCACTAACATTATAAATATTGTATTCACGGCATTCGTCATCATCTGAAATAAAAGTCCAATTGTTTAAATAATATTGCTCTTTTAAAAATCTCATATATCCAAGTCGTTGCTTAGATAATAGCATACTCTTTTCAAGTGCTGCATAATAGATTGTTTCGAAAATTTTAATATTAATTTCTTTTGCTTCGTCTGAAATAAAAGCCAAGTCCATTTTAAAGAACACGTCTGCCAATCCTTGAACGCCGATTCCAATAGGTCGATGTTTAAAATTAGACCGTTTTGTTTTTGGTGTAGGATAATAATTAATATCAATAACATTGTTTAAATTAGCAACTACAATTTGCACAACCTGATACAACTTTTCATAATCAAACGTCTTAGCTTCGCTAATATACATAGGTAACCCTAAAGAAGCCAAATTGCATACTGCAGTTTCTTTTGAGTCGCTATATTCAATAATTTCGGTACATAAATTCGAACTCTTAATTGTGCCTAAATTTTTCTGATTAGATTTAGCATTTGCTGCGTCTTTGTATAATATATAGGGCGTTCCTGTTTCCATTTGCGAATCTAAAATTTTAATCCATAAATCGCGCGCATTAATTTGCTTGTTAAACTTGCCCTCATTTTCATATTTTGAATATAATTCTCTATAGGCTTCGCTATGGCAATCACTTAGTCCGGGGCATTTATCGGGACAAAATAAACTCCATACTTTATTGCCCATAACTCGCTCCATAAAAAGGTCGCTAATCCATAGCGCATAAAATAAGTCTCGGCATTTGCTTTCTTCGTCTCCGTGATTTTTCTTTAAGTCTAAGAAATCCTCAATATCCGGATGATGTGGCTCAATATAAATAGCAAAACTTCCGTTTCTTTTTCCGCCCTGGTCAACATAGCGCGCTGTTTTATTAAACACACCTAACATAGGTATTAGACCATTTGATGTTCCATTTGTTCCTCTAATATATGCGCCAGACGACCTAATATTATGAACGTGTAGTCCAATACCGCCCGACCATTTAGAGATTTGCGCACATTCTTTAAGAGTGTTAAAAATGCCCTCAATAGAGTCGTCTTCCATAGATAGCAAATAACACGAGCTTAATTGTGGTCGAGGTGTTCCTGCATTAAATAAAGTAGGAGTGGCATGAATAAAATACTTTTGCGACATATAGTCATATGTTTCTTTCACTTTATCCATATTTGACCCGTGAATAGTAAGTGCAACACGCATAAGCATATGCTGAGGGCGTTCAACAATAATTTTATTGCAACGCATTAAATACGCACGCTCTAATGTTTTAAAACCGAAAAAGTCAAAAGCATAGTCGCGCTCATAATCTATGAACGAATTAATAATTGCTTTATTGGCTTCTACAATATTCATAATATCAGTATGAATTAATCTAAAGCTATTATTATTACAATCTCTGTAATCATACAACTTTTTAATAGTTTCATAATAGCAAGCGCTCGTGTTTTTATGTAAGTTTGAAACAACAATAGCACTTGCTAATTTGGTATAGTCTGGATGCACTGAAGACATAGAGGCGCATTGTTCGGCAGTTAATTCGTCGATTTTAGTGGTTTGAATATTATCATATAACTGGTCAATTACTTTAATGGCTAATTGAGCAAAAATAATATGCTGTAAATTAAAATGCTTACCTAATGATTTGATGCGTTTCAAAATTTTATCAAATGAAATCACTTCTTTTTTTCCATTACGCTTGATAACGTGCATTTCTAAATCATTTGACTTAGTATTTCTCATTGCACAGGCAATATTAGATTTAGTTATATATTTATTATTAATTTAATTTTAAATGCTAATAATAAATATTTTATAAAATAAAAAAATAAAAAAATAAAACTAATAACTAATAACTAATAAAACTTAGCATTTAATTAAACATCCAGATTTATAAAAATCGCCTTTTTCTTTATAGTCTTCGTTATTAGCTTTTCGCTTATTACTTATTCTATTTACATATGAGCCATCATTTTTTTCGCTTACTAGAGCATTCCAAAATGTTTCAATATAGGGCTGAATATGCTTAAACCATAACTTATTTCTTAATACTAAAACGCAACTAATAGTTTCTAATTTCCAATATATATTTCTAACATAATTATAATTTATATTTTTAGCAAGCATAAGTTGTGTCCACTCACTATAGGCTTCGCTTTCTATATTATGTAAATCAAACGGAGCATATTCATAATGCACATCTTCATTGTTTATTGAAAATTGCATAATAAATCCGCAATGCTTATTTGAGGATACATTAGCTATATAATCTTCCTTATATTCTTCAAGATCACTATATTCAAGAAATTTCGTTTCTAAAAAGTCGCATTCATTTAAATCACAAACCTCCATTTGCATTTGCATTTGTATCCAATATTCCATTTTAGGTGTTCCATTAATCTCTCGTGACACAACATTTTTAATTTCCAACATTCTACCATAAATAGCACTATTTTCATCACAAACAATTCCATCAGGTGAGGCAGCAATATAACTATATTGAGAATGCGGAATACATCCAAATTCTGACACTGTTGTGTTGTTTATGTGTTCGTAATATAATACTGATACACGCTCGTATTTTTGCCCCCAATGCATAGGCGAATTGAGATTATTATTTTTATACTTACTGGCATCGCTGGGCTGACATTTCTCAATTATTAATTGGGATTGAGCACTTTCGGTAGTAAATATTTTATATATATTAGAAGCTGTTAATGTTGAATTTCTGAAAACATACCATTCTGGAGTTCTTTGCTCTGGTTGAGGAATATTTTGTAACTTGAAAATAGTAGCTTTAATTTTTTTATGATTAACACTTACATTTCTAATATACGACTTTTTATATGACCTCTTAGGAATATAAAATTTGAAAACCATATTCTTACATAATTCAATAGTTAAATGTAATAATAATGGCGAAGCGTCTTTATGTATATTAAATATATTAGCTAATAAGTCGGTTTCTATAAGATGAGGATAAAATACTTCATTTGTATCTTCATATATTTCATCATATAAATCATAATACATAGTTTGTAATAGATTTGTGTTAACATATTCCAACATAAATTCAATAATATTTAATATTAGTTCTTGATAACATTCCATAATGTGGCTATTGCTTAAACATAATAAATCGTGGATTTTATATTTATTAAGCAAGTAACATATATAGGCGTTATAATATTTATTCATAATATATTATAGACTACTATAATATACTATAATATAGTTTATATATTGTTTATAATAAACAATTAAGCTAGTCAATTTTAAAATATAAGAAAAGTATATAAAGCTATAAGTTTGTATATAAGTTTAGTCATAAATTTTGATGGTTTTAGCTTTCGATTTGGTTTCTAACGGTAAGCATTTTACAGTAGAAACATGCTTATCATCTTTTTTGAGAATAAAAACTCTTTCAATACTATCAAAATGTAAATTAGGTATTTCGCTAATTAGTCCGGTTTCTTTATCATAAATAACGTCTTTAACTTTACTTAAGGCTTTTCTTTCTAAGCATTTTAATAAATATTTGTGGCATTTGCTGGTTTCGTCATCGCTTAATTTATACTTTTTCTGTAAATTATCTATATGTGTGATTAATTTTTTGATTTTTTGGGTTTTATCTAATTTGCTCCAATTTTCTTTCTTATTTGCACACGATTCGTTTTCTAAAAAATTTGATAATATATTATTATTGGTATTATTTATTTCTGGAACTATTTCTTGACCATTAAGGAGCATTGTTTTATATGCAATATTTTTTAACTCTTTACAATAGTCGTCTTTATTTTTGGTTTCTTTAGTTTCTTTACTTTCTTTACTATTATTTGCTTTAGTTTGCATTATATCAGAAATAGACGTTTCATCATTTGTGCTGGAATTAGTAACTTCAATAACATTTTTTTTACGCATAGGCGGCATCTCTAGCTTGTCTTAGTTATATATATAATTTTAATTTTATATATAAATCATATATTAATATAATATAAAACAATATTAATATAATATAAGTTTAATAAGCAATGAGTAAAGTAATTCATTTTAGAACGCAAACCTTGAATAGCTCGCAAACCTTGAATAGCTCGCATAAAAATGCGTGCGCTAATATAAGCGAGTGCAGTGTTGAGGACGCTACAAAAAAAATAAATAATGAAAAAATGAAAAATGAGAAAAAATCATATATAGATTTATTAGGCAAAGTGAATAGCAATGTAGAAGTTCCAAATGCTATTATTACTATTTATGATAATTATGATAGTCAATTAATATTAATACAAAAACTATATAAAGGCGACTCATTTTATGAGGAAAAATACTTTAATCAAGCATTAAAAAATAAATTGGACTGCTATAAACAGCAAGATATAAAAAAAAAATATGATGACTATAATAATTTTATAACCCTAGAAAATATTATAGAAAAATTGGTGACTAGCTCTATGTTGTGCTTTTATTGTAACGTTAAAACACTAATATTATTTAAAAATTCGAGAGAATCTTGTCAATGGACTCTCGATAGAATAAATAATTATGATGAACATAGTAATAGCAACACAATAATATGCTGTTTAAAATGTAATTTGCAAAGACGGCGAAAAAATAGCGCAAAATTTAAGTTTTCAAAGCAATTAGAACATAATTTAATAACATTAAAAAAATTAGAGTAAGCAAAATTTTGTGGACTAACTAATTTTGAAAACAAATAAAATTGACTTATAAATCAAAATAATAGCATTAGCACTTTAAAGATTATTATGACTACTAGAGCAATGATTAAAAAACAATCAGAAGTTAATAAGATTTTTGAAGTATTAAAGACTTGCGCTATTTCAAGTAATGATTATGTTTCTTCTAAAGAGCCATTTTTCAAGAATGATAGCACTGGACAACCATTTCAGCAATTTAATATGTTATTTAACAACGCAGTAATTCCGGAAGGTTTAAATAGAAATATTAAAGTTATATATCAAATTTTGGGACATCAAAAAAAGGAAATTTATTATGGACAATGGACCATAATGAGTCTTGATGAAGCATTGCAACGTTATAAAGAATTATGTAATCAAGGGCAAACAAATGTGTTTGATATTGGGTATAAATATGGCGGTATGGGATATATTGATGTACTAAGTTGTGATTTGACAAGCCATTTGCTGTTTTATAGAGTTGACGGTGGGTCTAGTGATTATGATAGATTATATAATTTAAACCAACTAATTAATGAAGGATCGCAACCTTATGATAAATTTTATTTTAGTAATTGGTTTTATAATGTTTAGTAACGATCTTATGAGTGTATCTTCTTGGCTTTCGTGATTGTAGCTTGTGCGTTTTTTTTATATTATTGAAACCTAAACTATTAGTACGATTACGAAAACCTCCGTATAGTATTGGTGGAGGTGGAATAAATAGTTGAATATAGTATAATAAACGGTTAAATAAAGGTCCGGCAGTTTCTGCAGTGAAAGGTACAATAACAAAAATTTTGTCACCCGCACCTCTGTAAGGTTTGTCGATTGTATCGGAAGGATATTCAGTACAACATGTTCTAGGCGCAATACCACGATAGCTGTAGATATACCTTTCGCGTTCAGAACGTGTAAGAACTATTTCACGCAGTAAGTCATCAGAATCATTAAAGTCTCCTCCAATAACTGTTGCTAATCCGTTATAAGTACCACCTAAATCACTTATAGCTGTTCGCATATATTGGCTAATTACTGGTCTGAGATGCGTGTCTATAACTTCTGCATCATTAGGGCAATGTAAGTTAAGTAAGTTTGCGCGTGTAGTTGTTCTAACAAAAGAAAAGTTTCTGCCACTATGAAAACCGTCGCCGCTGTAATAGTTAACATGTAATCCTATATCATTCCCGTAAAAATCCGCAAATGCTCCTAATCCTGATTCTGGTGTATTCTTCCATATTGTTAATACTGTTGGGTATACTACTTTTCTAAACATTTGCTTACGTACAGAAAAAGATACAAAACAATATGATCCAAAGGTACCGGTCCTATAATATGAACCTAACAAACTAACTGAACCAGGCGATCCGGGCGAACCAGGCGAACTAGGCGAACCAAGTGGACCAGGTGGATAACAATTAGTAGTTACTGGAGGACCAATTGTAATTGGTCCTCCATTTAGAAGTTCCAATAATGCTTGGAAGCCTCCTAAAAATTGTCCAGTTGCTGGATCAAAACTGTTTGGACCTCCATCACGCGGCGTAATATTATCTCTATCATTCATTTCTTGAAAAAACATTATATCTGGTGCTTTTGTGTCAAAAAAATGTTTTACTAATTTGGCTGCGTTTTTCCAATATTCTCTTTTATCGGTGCCTTTTATTTGTTCAAGAAAGAATTTTTCACTTCCATATGGGTTTATAGGACCTAAATCACTTACAAAACTCATATTATAACAAAATACCTTTAAGCGTATTCCTTGTAGGTCAAATATCATAAAAATAGGCTTATGGTCAGATGTTACTGAATAAACAGGAGGCGCTCCTGGTTTTGATACAATTCTTTTTGTATATGACGATGAATATTCTGAATCACCTGGGTCACTTGGAGGACCACTTGGACTAGTTTGACTTGTTGGACCAATTGGACCACCAAGAGGACCGGTAGTATCTATATCATCTGAATCACCTGAATAAAATGAATCAGGACTTAGTTCTTGAACTTGTGGTAATAGTCCTGGAAATTGTGGCGGAGGCACTGGCATTGATTGATCTAGAGACGATCCATCTGGAAACGATGGATCTTGAAATGCTGGGTCGTCTCTTTTTCTCTTATTCATAGCAATTCTACTAGCAAGTATAGCAGAAATTCTATCTATGGAATGATTTCTCTTACTGGTCCTAGGAGTTTTTTTTCTAGCAATATTAGATCTGAATCTTGCAGAATTAGACATGTGCCTAATTCTTGCAGAATTAGGCATGTGTCTAGATATAATAAACTTACTTCGTTCATTTAAATCGGTAAGACTTCTACCGATTCTCTTAGCCATCTTATCGGACATATTGCGTGTTGCTAATTTATGCATTCTATAAGTAGACATTCTGGTTCTACCTCTTCCTATTCTCTTACTAGACATTCCTCTTCTCCCACTTGCCATTCTATCTATTGATTTCATTGCAAGTATAGGGAACATCGAATCACTTATTATAATATAATATATTATATAATGTAAAAATATTATATATTATACTATATAAATGGCTAAAACTAGAATAGTGAAAAAATCTAGAAGAGTTTCAAGAAATAAAATGACTTCAAAAAAAAGAGCTCGCGGTAAAGCAGACGAATTACCTTTTTTAATTAAAACTATGTTAAATAATGTTAGTTTAAGAAATAATGGCACACAATTTTATGAAAAAGGTATTGTAGAAAAAATAGCTGCACATTTGCCCAAAAGAGAGGTAAAAGGTGCAATACATAGAGCAGATAAAGCCGAATATGAGCGTCGAGTATTTGCTGCTATTCCTTTAAATGAAAAAATATTGAAAGAGCAAGAAGCAGAAATAAAACGTTTAGAAATGTCAGGTATAGATGGCCCCGCTCAACGAACACGTAGTAAAGCAAAACCTGCTACAAATCCTGTGCTAGAAGAATTAAGATTAGAAGCATATCACACTGGATGGGTGCTTATGCAGTTACAATATATAGCGCAACGAATTAGAGAAGGCAGAAATACTGTTCCTGATGGTTACAGGGACTATGGTGAATTTCTTAGAGGAAACCCCGCGTGGGATATGGAGAGAATGGGATATGTTACACGATTTAGACCACCTGGTTACGAAATTATGATGAAACAACGGGAGAAGTCTAAAGCTAAAGCCTAAATTAAAAATATTATTTTGTTTTTAAATACGTTTTTTATATAATATTTAGATATACTATATAATGGTTAAAACTCGAAGAGTGAAAAAAACTCGAAGAGTTTCAAGAAAAAAATTGAATTCAAAAAAGCGAGGTCGCGGTAAGGTACACGAATTACCTTTTCTAGTTAAAACTATGTTGAATAACGTAAATGTAAAAGCTAATAATGCCGAGTTTTATGAAAAGGGTATTGTAGAAAAAATAATGACAATGGTTCCTAAAAGGGATGTTGTTAAGGCAATGGCAACTAAAGCACTAGCAGATAAAGTAGCAGCAGATAAAGTAATTGCAGATAAAGTGAATGCAGATAAAGCCGAATATGAGCGCCGTATTCTTGCTGCTCTTCCATTAAATGAAAAAATATTAAAAACGCAAGAAGCAGAAATAAAACGTTTAGAAATGTCAGGTCTAGATGGACCTGCACAGCGAACGCGTAGTAAAGCAAAACATGCTACAAATCCTGTACTAGAAGAATTAAGATTAGAAGCTTATCATACTAGAATGGTGATTATGCAACTACAATATTTAGCACAAAAAATTAGAGAAGGCAAAACTAGTGTGCCTAGCTACTATAAAGATTATGCAGAATTTCTTAAAGGCAGCCCCGGTTGGGATATGGAGCGAATGGCATATGTAAAAAGGCAGAGACCACCTGGTTACGAAAATTATGATAAACTTAAAGCTAAAGAAAAAGCTGAAGCTGAAGCTGAAGCTAAAGCTAAAGCCGAAGCTAAAGAAAAAGCTGAAGCTGAAGCTAAAGAAAAAGCTCAAGCTGATGCTAAAGCTAAAGCTGAAGCTAAAGAAAAAGCTCAAGCTGATGCTGAAGCTAAAGAAAAAGCTAAAGCTAAAACTAAAGCTGAAACTAAAGCTGAAACTAAAGCTGAAACTAAAGTAGAGACAACAGAAGATATTGTAAAACTAAAAAAATTAGCACTGGAGCTATATAAAAAAAGTTCTGCAATGAAAGCGCGCGCAAAGGAAGATATAATTGAAATGGGACGTGATGTAGATAAAGAAAGAATTGACATTATGCTTGAAAATAATTTTTACGGGTTAACTGATAAACAGCTTGAAATATGGATAGCTAAAGCTAGAACTAAAGCTAAAAAAAGCTAAAACATAATAATTACTATTTATATACTTTTTTTATAGTATATTTAGCGATTTATAAGCATAGCGATTTATATAATATTTAGTAATATTATATAAATGACAAAGTCGCGAAACGCAAGGCATAACAAAAGACGCGGTGGACTAAAAAACGCAACATTAAAAGCACAAAAAAAGGAAGAAGCTCTAATTCTAAAAGAAATAAAGGCAGCAAAAGTAGCACAAAAAAAGGAAGAAGCTCAAATTTTAAAAGATGTAAAGGCACAAAAAAAAGAAGAAAAAGCAAGAATTAAGGAAGAAAAAGCCCGCCTTAAGGCTTTAAAAAAGACAAAAAAAGCGCAAAAAGCGCAACCTAAAGTAGAGACATCTGCTGATATTGCAAAAGTTGAAAAATTAGCACTGGAGCTATATAAAAAAAGTTCAGCAATGAAAGCACAAGCAAAGGCAGATTTAATTCAAATGGCACGTAATACTGATAAAGAAAGTATAGACATAATGCTTGAAGATAATTTTTATTGGTTAATTAGGAAAGAGAAAGATCAAGTATGGCTAGACAAAGCTCGAGCTAAGTTAAATAAATAAAGAGCTAAAGATTATAATGAATTCAAATAGTCATTCACTTTTTTTAATAGAGCATCAGATATATGCTTTGACAATTCTATAATATCTTTTTTATAAATAAATTGGGCTAGGTCATTAAATTTAATGTTATATATGTAATTATTATTGTTTATTCCTTTATATTGACCAATATTTAGCGCAATTTGAATTATTTTTTTTATTGTTGGTTTTTCATTTAATGGTATTCTTACTTGTTGTATAATAAAATGATTTTTTTCATCTATTAATTTAGTTTCATAACCATTTATATTATATTCTGGTAAAAGCATTATTTTTCTTGTTTTTGTTTTTGATATTTTTCTCCATTTTTTTGCATTATAACTGTCAAGAGGTTCTAATATTTTTTTAATCGGTTGCCAAAAGCCTTGTCCATCAAAATTATGTGGATTTTTTTTTCTTAATTTATGAGATTTTTCTAATACATTAGCAAATAGTATTTCTAAATTATAGCTGTGTTTACTTTTTTTAGTTTTATTAGACATATATATATGTAATCTTTATTTTTCTAAAAATAGGCTATAATTTTTCTCTAAATAGCATTTTATATTATATTTAATGTCATCGCTTAAATCATAATAGTTTTCATTAAATTTAAAACAAACAACTACTTTCTCTCTATTAACATCATATATTAGTTTACACGCATTAAACTTAACTACTTTAGCAATTAAGCCCTTTATATAATTTTCGTTAGTGTTAGTGTTATCCATAATAGACTAATTAAGTAAAAAGTATTTATATAATCTTTTAACATCATATAAATACTAAATTATAAGCTTAGTGCCACTAACGCCATTGTATTCTTATCGCCATGGCGGGCGTTTTTTTCTATTACTTTTTTTCGAGGAAAACGTAGTTGATATATTTGACGCAATTTTCTGCACCATATTATTTGTAATAGCTCTAATTGGTTCTTGATATTTTAATAACTTGGTTTTTGGTGACTTAGATTTTATTAACTTTGTTCTAGGTGACTTACTTTTTGTTGAGCTACTTGTTTTCTTATGGCATTTATTGTCTCTGCATTTTCTTGTTCCTACTTTACATCTTTTTATTAAATTTTTTCTTGTCCATAATGATTTTTTATAACATTTTTTATTTGCAGAACACCGATGTCTTGTTTTTTTGCATTTATTTTTCATTGTTATATATAATTACATTAGAAAATATTTAAATCTAATATAAGAATTAATCTATATTTCTAAATATTATATAATTTATTATTATATAATTTAATAATTATTATATAATTTAATAATTATTATATAATTTATTATTATTATATATTTTAATATAAATATTAAATGCTCAATACACTAAAATAGTTATGTCATTACATATAGATACGCAGAGCGATGTTTTATTAACTAAATTATTGAAATTTTATAGTGAAAATACGAATTTTGATAAAATGATAAATATTATAAATGGGTCATCTAGTATATCACTAAGAATAGTGGATTGGTTTGTTACAAATTACTCAAAAAAGAATTATATTGTATATATGATAAACAAAGACAATAAAATGGAAAAGGTAAATGTATATAATGATTATAAGCTTAAATTAAAAGCATATAGCAAAAAGAAATTTGATCCATTTTGCAGGTGGGACAGAATTAATGTTCCATATAAAGAGGACAAGTTCATTCAAACAACATTAGGACAACTAAATTTTTTCAAATGGACTATAGAAAATCAAATACTAGAATATATTGAACAAAATTATAAAATTATTGAAACCGATATGAATTTAAGAAATTGCTGTTCTAAAGTGAAAAATTCTTCCATTAATTCTACAACTTCTACCTCGTCGTGTGAAAGTAGCGACTCATATTCATCAACTTCGTCATATAATAATAAAACACGAAAAAAACGCGAAGAATTATCATCTAACGCATCAAGGTCAATAAATAAAGAATTTATAGTTACAACTGTTGAGTTTAAATAAATAAATAATATAAAAATTCGTTACAATATAATAACTAAATTACAGTGTTATATATTAAATGGGTAATATTAGTAGTATAAATAAAGTAAATTATGCCTATGTGCAAAAATGTATTAGTAATGCTAATGAAAAAATATTGCTAATTAATACACTCGATTATGATAAGCAAGAATGTTTGATTAAAAACACTATTACTGCGTCTAACGAGGAAGAAATAATTAATAAATATTTAAAAGGCAATAAATCAATTAAGATTTTAATATATGGAGAGAATTGTAGTGATAATAAAGTAATTAGCAAATATAATCAATTATATAAATTAGGATTTATAAATTTATATGTTTATTTAGGAGGAATTTTTGAATGGTTGCTATTACAAGATATTTATGGAGATGATGAATTTCCGACAACTTCTAAAATAATTGATTTATTAAAATATGGAGGGCACACTAAAATAATAAAGTGACTTATTTAGCAATTAATTAAATATATAAAATTTTAAAATATAATATATTTAATATATATAAAAATGGGTGTGTTTGATATGTTAAAAGGAGGTTCGGGTGGTCCAGAAGGCTATACACCAGCAACAGGACTAGGTTCTGATATAACTGCTGGTGGCAGAAGACGTCGCAAATCTTTAAGACGTAAAGGGGCGCGTAAAGGAACACATAAAAGAGCGCGTAAACATTATGGTGGTTATTCACAGCAAAAACATCAACAAGGAGGAGACAGACTCGCAGAGCTGGAGGAAAAGGAAGCTGCCAGGACACTCACTGATGAGGAGGAAATCACCGAACTCAAACAACTAAGGAGGCGCAAAGTGCTGGAGGAAAAGGAAGCTGCCGGGACACTCACTGATGAGGGGGAAATCACCGAACTCAAACAACTAAGGAATCCAACAGGTGGAGGCGGTAGCCGCAGAAGAAAAAGTCGCCACAGCAAAAAAAGCCATAGCAAGAAAACCCGTGGCAAAAAAACAAGTGCGTGGATCAAGCACGTATTACAATTTGCTAAAGATAACAAAATGAAATATTTCCAAGCTTTAAAAGATAAAAGATGCCGTGCAACATACAAGTCTAGCAAGTAATAAATTAGTCCGTTTTTCTTGAATAATGTTAATTATTTATATTAATTATTAACATTATTATTAACATATTTAGCGAAGTAATTTATATTTTTTCTGTGTCCTCACATTTTTATATTTAATATGCATACATTTAGTATATAATATATATTCTTGCAATAATGAATTCTTTATAGCCCGCACCTTATCTTTAAGCTCTTTCATTTTATCTTTTGCGTCAGCTTTATTTTGCTTATAGCCGTTTATTTTGTCTTCAAAAGACTTTATATTTTTCAAAATGGCATCTAATTCGTCTGTTATGTGTTGGGGGATTTCTTTATTCTTAAATGGGAGCTTTTTAGATTTATAGTCAGCTTTTTCTTCTTTAATTTTTGCTCTTAGTGATACTATAAGCTCTTCTATGTCTTTTTCAATAGAATTTAAATTAGCATTTAAATAGACCGCATCTCTCAAATCTTCGTTTTCAACGTGGCTCATTAATATAGGAACATTTATCATAATAGGTTGCGCAAATTGTGTAGGGTCTTTCTCTCTATTTAAATAGCTAATATACCCAGAAAGTTTATTTGCTAAGACTTTTAGCCCGGTTTCACTTAGTATATTTTGTGATGTCATATATTGCTTTTTGAACTCTTCTTTATTTGTAGTAATTTTTTCGCTTTCGTTAGTCATAAATAGGTTTGTTAATGCAAACAATTCGAGCGGACTATTTGTAAAAGGAGTAGCGGTCATAATCATTAGCTTACACGACTCGGCCCCAGAAACTTTATAACTATTACTTATTAAATTTTCCATAATTTCCATATTTGGTCGTTCGCTAGCTTTTAAATCACCGCCATATAATTTATGTGCTTCATCAATAATAATGAGCGTTTTATGTAATAAATCGCGCGACCCATTTCGTTCAAGCAATATGTCGTAAATAGCATTTTTTCCGGCTAATAAATTACTAAATTGCTTATATGACATAGGTTCTAGCCAACTTTTAGACAAATGTCTTTTTCGGTCGCTCAAGTTTTCGGGAAGTAGTAGACCCTTATTTATTTCATCAACTAATATTACGTGACATATTTGGTCAAATATATTTTTCCATACATCTCCTTTTAATGTTGTTCGTGTAACCCATAATATAGAATAGCCCTCTTTCTCAAAACTGGACGAGGCTGTTGCAACACCTGTGCATGTTTTACCCGTTCCAACAGAATGCCAAAGGAGAATTCCTTTATACGGTGAAGCAGGAGTAAAATAGTCCGCTATAAATGTTTGAGTGGGATTTAGTGTAATAGAGTTGGCAGAACTTGCATTTGCTTTAGGGGCATCAACGCACTTATTTACAACATCAATAGGTTCCCATACAAACTCTTTAGAATTATAATTTGTTATAATATAATCTCTCATTTTTATAAAACTCATTTTAGTAAATTTATAATTTCTGTGCTTTTTAGAAGAAACAGATCTAGTTCTAGTTCTAGATTTAGATTTAGTTTTAGCTCTAGGAATAATCTTGCGTGAGCTAGTTTTATATAAAATCATTGGATACTTAATATTTGTAGCATCGTCTTCAGTGCTAATTACTAGTTCTAAAGCTTGTAAGTCTTTTTTAATGTCTAATAAATTGCTGTGCTTTTCAATAATATGGGGTATTCTAATATAACGCTGAGACCATTCTAAATTGACATGCTTACAAAATTTATTGTCTAAATCTTTCATATAATTACATAAAAATTGGCGGACATTTGCTTTTGCATTTATTAATAATTGTTTAGGGTGATTGTGCTTTCTATATACGTATTTCATAAAATCAATACTAACAGGAATGTCATTTGTGCTCTTTTTACCGCATTTACCCATACATTTTATATTATCTATTTTGAAAAATTTAGAATTGTCACTTTGTTTCTTAAAGTTAGCCTCGCCTGCTCCTCCTATTGTCGCATCATCCACTTCAATCGCTTGTTCCGCTTCATCCACATCATCTGCTCCCCCTTCTCTCGTTCTAGCGCGCGCTCCTCCCGCTAGCACTCCTCCCGCTAGCGCTCCGCCCATTAAATAAAAGTCTTTTTCCATAAACTCTCTATTTAAGTCATTTGCCTTATGTATATTTTTGGTTAAATAATAGTCAACAGCCAATAATGGAGCCAATTCGTATAATTGTTTTGATAATTGTATCATTGCACTGTCAAACTCACTATAATTCATAGTGGAGTCATTATATTTTTCTACATTTTTAAATAATAGCACGTCTTCGTCTTTATTATAACTTTCAAAGTTATTTTCCATTAATGACCTATTAACATACATTGAGTCGCTTGTTATTTCAGGAATAGTTAAATAATAATTATAAACATAGAGAGGCCAACCAATATTTTTTTGAAATTCTAATCCTTTTTGCCCACACGTTCGCGTTGCGCGGCCAACTGTTTGTTTAAGGTCTGCAATTGTTATAGACGGTTCAAAAATATGAACATATTTTACGTCAAATAAATCGATTCCTTCTTTAAATCCGCTGTCAAGAACAATTAGCCGAACGTTTTTCCCGTGTATATTTGCAGGGCGCTCATTATACATTTTCAATGTTTCTTTTTTGATTTTTTCATTAAACGTTGTTCCATAAACGCTATTAGAGCTTAATAATGCAAAATTTTGATAATTGGACTTTTCAATATCTAAATACAGCTTTGCGTTTATTTGATTTGACACCTTTTTTGATTTAAGTATGTTATTATAACCATTAGCTTGAAGTGCTGATGCAATTATTTTAGCTCCGTAGCCTCCTTCTTTAACATCAGAAAATATAAAATGCTTGAATTTTTGATTGTGATATTTGACATCTTGGGCGTCTAGCTCTCTAATATTATTTAATAATTGAACCATTTTTGGCGAAGCTTCGACCAATTCTTCATTTAGTTTTTTAGGCTCATAAAGTGTTTTGTCAAACTTATGATAATTTAAGATTTTACTAAAATTAGCCGTTTTGCGCATACAAGTGAATATTTTTGCTCGCTTTTTCCTAGTGTTTTTTGTAGTGCTAGTCTTTTTATCATTCTTTGCTTTATCACTCTTCGCTTTATCGCTCTTCGCCTTTTTTGCAGTGCAAGTAACATTATTTTTATAACATTCCAATACTTTAATAAATTCGTTGCGGTCCATATTTCCGCCCTTATCTGGATGATTTATTTTTAACCAGTCTCTTATTAATGATTTATCATTTAAACCATATTTACACATAATTTTTTCACATGACATAATATTATTAGTATATTATATTATAACAATATTATAAAATAATATACTAAAATAATATACTAAAATAATACAACTTAAGATTGCTAAAAAAGGCTTTATTATTATATTATATTATATTCGCAAAAAAGTTCGCCCTATTTTGCTCGTAGCAAACATCCCACAACCACACGCTATTTGTAGATAAAGTATGTTGGTTTTCTTAGTGCAGCAAACTAAATAACCAGACAAAATTATGAAAGCAAAGAAAAACATCCAAAATAGACGCGTATAAAAATCCATATTATATATTTGCCAAGAATAAAAATATTTGTAAAAAAAACGATTTAAAAACAAAAACACAATTTTAATATACGCTAAATTAATTCATCAATAGAATCAAACACAAATTTATATTCTTCTTCAATCTTAGCATAATGATCCAAATTAGTTACTATGTGCCAAACTAGTTTATATTTGCGTTCTAATAATTGCGCACACTTTTTTTGATATTCTAAATTATAGATTTCATCTTTTGATCCACTATAAAAAAATAGCGGTGTTGCTCTATTTTTTCTCAATTTAATATATTTATACATATAAAGCGATTTAATGCAAAATAGCCCGCCTAATGGACTAGGTAATTTATTTAATATATTGAATAATAATGTTCCACCTTGAGAGACGCCTATTATAAATATGTTTTTATAAGTCTTTAAAATTGCTGCTTCATTATTGATAATGGCAACTAAGCGACGCGTTTGCTCATTAAAATCGCGACGACTTATTTTGTCTACCTTATTTAAATTGTTATAACAAGTATAATAATTATACCACGAGGCAATGTTATATTGCTTATTGTCTGGATAATCAATAGTCATTAACGGTGATTGTGGTAATATAAATTTGCAATGCTTAATTATATTATTATAATTTTTAGTGCAATAGCCTATATAATCATTAAAATAAGACGCATCGCTATACATAGGATGTAACATTAATAGACTATATTTATGTGCTCCTTTATGACTAATTATTTTACAATTTTCATACATACTATAAAAACATATTATTTTTATGCATTAATGCTAATTATTATACATAATTACGCAACCAATCTTCGGCTAAGAATTTGGCATCATCACTATAATAAAATTTAATTAGGTTACGTAATCTCTCAGTTGGTTCGCCATTTAAACGTTCATCTGATAAATCTGTATCTCGTGTAGTAATTTTTTCCCAACTGTCTCTAAATTTTTGTAAATTCTTTATTAACTCTGTGCGTGTCATTGAACTTATTGGTTTTGGTGGTGGTTCATACATTCCTCGATAATTAGTAATTGGTTTTTTAATTCTATCTTGTATAAGTTTTGTTGCTTTAATTTTTTGACCTTTATCTAATAAATTATAAATTAATTCTAAATCAGCGCTTTCAATTGTTGCCCGCCGCAATCTAAATAACTTTTGAGCCATCGCTTCTTTTGAACCATTAAATGACGCGCTATATTTTTTTAGTAGTTGTCTTAATTTATCTACTGAAATGTCGTTTTTTTTGCTTTTTTTTATTGTATATTTTTTTGTTTTATTGTTTCCTTTAATTATTTTGTATATTGAATATTTTTTTGTTTTATTGTTTCCTTTAATTATTTTGTATATTATGTTTTTCTTTGTTTTCTGTAATTTGTTTTCATTTACTTTAGACCACCGCTTACTAGTTTTTGTTTGTATTACTATCCAATTATTGCCGTCATTACCGCGCTTTTTTGTTCCAACAGGAAATATAGTTGCGCTCTCAGATGGTCCTTGCCTTGTCATTATTATTCTTATTATTATTATTATATAATAATCATAAAAAAAAGTATTGAACAAAACACTTTATTTTTATATTTACTTTTTTTATATTTACTTTTTTTATAACGTAAATATAAAATCATACATTTTTCTTGTTAGTTCATCATAATAACTATTTTCAATAAATAGGCTTGTATTTGTTTCTTCATTTCCATTAATGACTAATACCAACCCTTGTTCAATAGCAATAGGATTGTTTAACCACACATCATGATAATGATGACAATCTTTTAAATATTCAAGTGGAATGGTTTCTCCCAGACGACCTCGTTGTTGTACACGCAAATCGCAAATCTCAGGACTTGTTCTAATATAAACTATTTTTAAGTCTTGAAAAATAGTTTGAAACTCATCAAACAAATTTAAATAAATTAAATATTCAATGAGACTCATTTTTTTAGCATTATATAGACTTTTTGCAAATACAAATTTGTCTGTATAAATGGAGCGCTCACTAATAATAACATCATAATTTTCTTTTAGTGCTTCCTTCAATAAAGACAAACGACTAGTATATGCCATTACTTGAAACGCAAAACTATAACGCTCATTATTTTCATAAAAGTGAGTAATAATACTTTTTCCATTAGCATCTCCAATTGATTCCCAAGTTGAAACCGGTTCTTCTAGAAAACAGATTTTGCAATTATTGCCTTTTGAAGCGCAAAAATTAGCAAAGTTTTTTTCTAAATAACGCAATACGCTTGATTTTCCGGACCCAATATTTCCATCAATCGATACAATAAGAGGCGGCATTATTTATTAACTTAACAACTTAATAAGTTAATAAATAATCTAACTTTATTATTAATCAATTTTAATCAAATTTAATCAAATTCAATTTTTAAGTTTTTTTTTTCGTGTACTATTTAATTTTGATTTTTTCCCACCTCCTTGTCTAGCACCTTTTCTAGATAGAGGTCTTGAAGCAGTTACAGGTCTTGAACTTAATGCCTTTTTATTTGTTTCATCTTCTATGTTTATTTTCTCCTCTTGTAATGTTTTTCTGATATCTTCTAATATTTTATTGATATTTTCTTTATGGGATTCACTTAAATTTGAAACTAATTCTAAAATAGTAAAAGTTAGACTATTTGTAATTTCAATTTGTTCTACATCGCTGCTAAAAAGCTTATCAATAGCTGTAATAGCTTCGTTCATTATAGTAATAAGTTCTACTATAGTACTAGCATTTAATGGAAATACAAATTTAGAATGTAATTCGTCTATAAATTTATTAAACGACGGTAGGTTATAATTTAATGGATTCTTAGAATAAATATTTATTACATTTTCTATAATCCTAATAAGTAGTATACATGTTAATGTATCTCTCATCCTTTCTTCACGAGTTAATTTTGAGCTATTATTACTAGAATAGTAAGATTTTAGAATGTTTAAAATATCAGTTGGACTTGCATCTTTTAATAGACTACTTTTAAAGTCACCATCTTTAAATGTAATATTTATTTGAAATTCATCTTCTGAGATTTTAAATATATGTGTATGTTTAACTGCTTCTGTACTTCTAAATGGTTTTGCTTTTTTTGCTTCTAAGTCGATTATGTTTTTGATATCGGTCTCTTTTATACGAGTGTAACTGGGTTGGTTCATGAAATCTCCAATTATATTTGCCCGTTCTTTATCTGCTAATAATTTAGCTTTTTCTGCTGCTGCTTTTTCTGCTGCTGCTGCTTTTTCTGCTGCTGCTTTTTCTGCTGCTGCTTTAGTTGCTGCTGCTTTTTCTACTGCTACTTTTTCTGCAGTTACTTTATCTGCTGCTGCTTGTTCTGCTGCTACTTTAGCTGCTGCTGCTTTAGCTGCTGCAGCGTTTTCTGCTGCTACTTTAGCTGCTGCTTGTTCTGCTTCTTTTTTTGCTTGTGCCACCTCTCTAGCTGCTTCTTTCTGTTCTCGTAAAAGTTTTACCCTATTTTCTTTTATTCTTTCTAATCGTTCTTCTGCCTCTTTTTGTGCTGCTTTATCTGCTGCTACTTTATCTGCTGCTTCTTTTTGTTGTTCTAGTGCTTTAGCTTCTTTTGCTGTTGCTGCTGCTTTTCGTTGTGCTGCTGCTGCTGTTGCTTTTTCGTCTGCTGCTGTTTTATCTGCTGCTGCTTTTTCGTCTGCTGCTTTTCTTTTTGCTGCTGTTGCTTCTGCTGCTTTTCTTTTTGCTTCTGCTGCTGCTTCTGTTGCTGCTGCTTTTGCTGCTGCTGCTTTTTGTTGTGCTGCAGTTAGTGCTGCTGCTGCTTGTGCTTGTGCTGGTGCTGGTGCTGGTGCTGGTGCTGCTGCTGCTGCTTCTGCTGCTGCTTCTGCTGCTGCTTCTGCTGCTGCTTCTGCTGCTGCTTCTGCTGCTTTAGCTTCTGCTGCTTTAGCTTCTGCTGCTTTAGCTTCTGCTGCTTTAGCTTCTGCTGCTTTAGCTTCTGCTGCTTTAGCTTCTGCTGCTT